>ERZ1034946.836-NODE-836-length-12162-cov-13.945321_pt1 | contig 12162 bp, 11 predicted proteins | sample MGYA00520591_ERZ1034946 | MGnify/ENA primary metagenome ERZ1034946 (study PRJEB33766, sample SAMN09781753) | gut metagenome | biome: gut microbiome | host: Homo sapiens | place: Madagascar | study: EMG produced TPA metagenomics assembly of the PRJNA485056 data...
ATAGAAAATATGAAATTAAAAATCAAGCATTGCTTATTGGGAATTTCCCTTATAGTTATCTTATTAGAACTCATTCTCCGCTATGTCTTTGGCTTCTGTGATGCGGTATTATACCAGTCTTCGTCTGCCTATGAGTACATAGCGCAGCCGAATCAGCATCGCTATCGCTTTTTCTCTCATATTGATTGCAATTCTTATTCTCAGAGAAGTGAAGAGCCGGATTCTACGAAAACGATTGTCCTTGGGTTAGGCGATTCGGTTATCTTTGGTGGAACCATGCTTGATCAGGATAGTGTAGCCACAACCTTGTTCTCGAAAGAAACTGGGATGCAGATGCTGAATATTTCGTCGGGTAGTTGGGGACCAGACAACTGTGCTGCTTATCTGAAAGAGAAAGGTACTTTTGGTGCCAAGGCGATGGTACTTGTGTGCAGTAGTCATGATGCCTTTGATGTGATGAGCCATGTGCCGGTGGTCGGTATCTATCCTAATTATCCTGATAAACAATATAAGTTGGCTATATGGGAAGTGATAGATAGATATCTGATGCCTCGTATCAAGGTTTATTTTAGAGGTAAGCAACTCTTAGATCCTGATGCTCAAGTGGTAGAGAAAGTGAAGAGTGATGAGGGTGTTGCGAATAAGGCTTTGAATTTTGATCCTGGTTTTGACCAGCTCCTTCAGATCTCTGAGGGAAAGCATATCCCTTTCTTTATTTATCTTCATCCTGAGGTGGGTGAGGTCATGAGCCGGAAATATAAGGAAGGTGGATTGATGATTATAGAATGGGCTAAAACTCATCATATAAAATTGATTGATGGATTGAATGAGGGTGTCACTGTAGATATGTACCGCGATGTCATCCACCTGAATGAGAAAGGTCAGAGAAATCTGGCTAATTCTTTGAAAAAAATGATAAATAGATGAAGAAACTGATTCACTTACAACCGTTTATTCCTCATTATCGTGAGGAATTTTTTGACTTGTTGGGGAAGCGACTGAAACAGGGTGCCGTCAATGATATATCTCTGGATCAGGAAATTTATACTTATGAAAAGACGAAAGATGTGAAGTCTGCTTCTTTTCAAATGAGTCATATTGTATGTAAACATATACCAAGCAAGCTTATCAAGGGGAAACTGCTGTTCTACAATCCATTCTCTCTGTTGGACAAAGAGAATAAAGTCCTGGTACTGATGCTCCATTTTGCTCATCTTGGTACATGGATTCTCTTGTTAACTAAATGGTTGCATCACAAGAAAATCATTCTATGGGGGCAGGGGATTTCTGTTCGTCGCTATCTGAAAGAAGAGAAAAAGCCTGATTGGAAACTGAAATGGATGATTGCCTTAGCGGATGGTCTGTGGTTTTATATGGACAAGGAGAAAGAACAATGGCAGAAGTATTTTCCTGATAAACCTATGGTGGCTCTCTGTAATACTTTGTCTGGCGTTGATGAAATGACTACGTATCAGCCTGATTTGACAAAAGATGAATTAAAGGCTAAATATGGAGTCAAGCAAAATGTTATCTTTATCTTCTGTGCCAGGTTTACTGCTGACCGCCGAGTAGATTTGCTTTTAGAAACTATCAAGCGATTGGATGATAAAAAGTATGGCTTTGTGATTATTGGTTCAGGAAAGTGCAAGCCTGACTTTTCTTCTTATGGCAATGTGTATGATTTTGGAGCAGTATATGATACGGCGGTTAAAAGAGAACTCTTTGCTTTATCAGATGTATATTTTCAGCCTGGTTGGGTTGGGCTGTCCATCGTTGAAGCTATGGCGTATGGCAAACCTATCTTTACTTTTGAACGCTCTCATGAGACTCTGCAATGTGTGGAATACTCGTATATTCAATCAGGAGAAAATGGATTGATATTCAAAGATATTGATGACTGCATTAGTAAGATCAATTCGCTTTCTGCTTGCGATATCAAACGAATGGGGGATAAATCAAGAGATTATGTGGCGAAGCATCTGACTATCGAACAGATGGTTGATCATGCAATGATTATCATAGATAAAGTATCTAACAATAAATAAAAAACGATATGAAAGATTTCAAAGATATAAAAATAGCAGTAGCTGGAACAGGCTACGTCGGTCTGAGTATAGCAACCCTGTTATCTCAGCACCATCATGTAACAGCTGTAGATGTAATCCCTGAGAAGGTGGAGAAACTCAATAATAAGATTTCTCCTATCCAGGACGATTATATTGAGAAGTATTTGGCAGAGAAGCCATTGAACTTGACTGCAACTCTTGATGGCAAGTCTGCTTATAAGGATGCTGACTTCGTGGTGATTGCAGCACCAACCAATTATGACCCAGTAAAGAACTACTTCGATACAACCCATGTAGAAGAGGTCATCGACCTGGTATTGGAAGTGAATCCAGATGCTGTGATGGTTATCAAGAGTACTATCCCTGTAGGTTATACCCGCAGTCTTTACCTAAAGTATGCCAAGAAAGGAGTCAAGAAATTCAATCTCCTTTTCTCCCCAGAGTTCCTTCGTGAGAGCAAGGCTCTCTATGATAATCTTTACCCAAGCCGTATTATCGTAGGTTATCCAAAGATAATCGATCGTCCTGAGTTCGCAGAAGAGAACGAGGCAATCAATGCTGTAACAGATGTAGAGATGTTGAAAGAAGCTGCCAAGACTTTCGCTGCACTCTTGCAGGAAGGTGCCATCAAGGAGAATATCGATACACTCTTTATGGGTATGAAGGAAGCTGAAGCTGTGAAGCTCTTTGCCAATACCTATCTGGCTTTGCGTGTAAGCTACTTCAATGAGCTGGATACATACGCAGAGGTAAAAGGTCTCGATACCAAGGCCATCATTGATGGAGTAGGACTCGATCCACGTATCGGTACACACTATAATAATCCAAGTTTCGGTTATGGCGGCTATTGCTTGCCCAAGGACACCAAGCAGCTCTTGGCAAACTATGCTGATGTACCAGAGAACCTGATTGAGGCAATCGTTGAAAGTAACCGCACTCGCAAGGACTATATTGCTGATGCTGTTCTTCAGAAAGCTGGTTACTATAGCTATGCTGATGATAACAGCTATGATGCCAGCAAAGAGCACAACTGCGTGATTGGTGTCTATCGCTTGACTATGAAATCAAACAGCGATAACTTCCGCCAGTCTGCCATACAAGGTATCATGAAGCGTATCAAGGCAAAGGGTGCAGAGGTCATCATCTATGAGCCAACATTGGAGGAGGGTAGTACTTTCTTTGGTAGTAGAGTAGAGAACAATCTTGAAGCCTTTAAGGCACAGAGTCATGCCATCATCGCAAACCGCTATGATGCTTGCCTGGATGATGTAAAGGATAAGGTTTATACACGAGATATTTTTAGAAGAGACTGATGAAAATTATTCATTATATTCCGAGTATCGACCGAACATGGGGTGGTACTTCTACTTATATGCAGGTGCTGGCAAAGCCATTGGGTGAACTGGCTGATGTGCATATCCTGACTCATGCTTCGGAGAATCCATTGCCAATGGAGAACTGTAAGGTGCATGATATTCCTCGTTTTCGTCCATTCTCTGGCACTTGGAAGAAAACGGTTGTCGGCTTGCTGAATAGTATTAAACCTGATGTCGTGCATATCAACTGCTGTTGGACTCCTGATTGTGCTATGATTCAGCGTTTGGCGCAGAAACAGGGATATAAGGTGGTGCTGACTCCGCATGGTATGCTGGAGCCTTGGATTATCAAGCGTCATTACTGGACTCGGAAGGTTCCTGCATTATGGCTCTATCAAAGAGCTGCAATACAAAAGGCTGACTGTGTTCAGGCTACGGCAGAGAGCGAACGCGATAACCTCTTGAAGTTGGGTTATAACTCCAATATCAAGGTGGTTAAACTCGGTATTGATGCTGACGGCATTGAATTGAAGAAGTCTTGGAAGAAGACTCGCCAGATATTGTTCCTCTCTCGTGTGCATGTTAAGAAGGGTATCAATTTCCTCATTGAGGCTGCTGCTGAACTTCGCTCTGAACTGCAGGGGTATAAGATTATAGTAGCAGGTGAGGGTGATGCTGCCTATGTTGCGGAAATGAAACAGATGATTTCTGATCGTGGTCTGCAGGATATCGTGCAGCTTATCGGTGGTGTGTATGGTAATGAGAAATGGCGTCTGTTCCAGACTTCCGATTTCTTTGTATTGCCTACTCATTCTGAGAATTTCGGTCTTGCCATTGCTGAGAGCTTGGCATCTGGTACTCCTGTCATTACCACCATGGGTACTCCATGGAATGATCTCAACTCATCAAACGCTGGTGCGTGGATAGAGATTGGTACTCAGCCATTAGTAGAAACATTGAGAAGATTTCTCTCATTTTCTGATGAGGAATTGGAGACCATGGGAAAGAACGGGCGTAAGCTCATTGAAAACAAGTACTCTGCCAAGGTAATGGCAGAAGAAATGATGGAAGTGTATAAAGGTTTATAGAATTTAAAGGAGATAAGGATATTGCTTCACAGAAACCATTAAGGTGGAGAAAGCTTATTTCTGAATATTTCTTGTAACTTGATGGATGACATAAATGGAAGGGTTATCTTCGCATAATATGATTAATTTACAATGAACGAAAATATTACAAATTTTCTTGATGTTTATATGAGGAACCCTGATCCTCAGTATGCAGTTATGCTGACAGGGCGATGGGGATGTGGTAAAACTTTCTTTGTTAATCAATGGCTGAAAACTCTTAAAGTGTCAGATGAAAATAGGGAAGAGGTTATTTATCTAAAGCCCATCTATGTGTCTGTTTATGGCATGTCTACGCTTGCGGAAATAAAGACTGAAATTGACAGGAAAGTTAATCCTTTCTACTATTCAAAGACTGCGAAGGTTCTTAAAACCGCAGCAAAGTTTGCAAGCAAGATTGTCTTCAAGACAGACCTTACGGTTGATGAAGACCGAGAAATAAAGGCTTCTGCATCAGGTTCTCTTGACATTATGAGTCTTTTTGAGTCTGGTTCCGAAGAAGTGAAAGGTACTCGTTTCATTGTCTTTGATGATATTGAGCGTACTTTTATTCCGATGAACATTCTTTTAGGCTTCATTAATTTCTTTGTGGAACGTTGTAAGTTTCATGTCCTAATAATAGGTGATGAATCGAAATTGGAAGGTGATAACCTGAAGATATATTCGGATTTTAAGGAGAAGACTGTCGGAAGACAGTTTGAAATACTTCCCAATGTAGATGCTGCGCTTGACAGTTATATAGAGGATTACGGGCTTGACAAATTCATAAGGAAGGAGCGAGAGTATATAATCCGGTGCTTCAGAGCAACGACATATAACAATCTGCGCCTTCTGCGTCAGTGTCTCTATGATTTCAATGAGGTGCTGAGGGAATTTCCTGAGAATAAAATAAGAGAAAATGAAGTGATATTCCATTGTCTTTTGTCTTCTTTCATTGCCGTATATGCCGAATATAATAATTCCGAGAATCATGATACAGTAGCCAAATGGGACAGAGCTTTTCCTGAATATAATGCGAGACTTAAGAAGGACGAGAACAATGTATGCTGTAAGATTGAAAAGAAATATAAGGAAATAAGCGAGGGTAATATTTATCCGACGACGTTCTATACCTTCGTCAATGAAATCGTGAGTTTCCTTACAAAGGGATGCAGCGTAAAAGGAACGATAGAGGCATTATTTCCGACAAAGAGAATTAGCCATACAATCCAGTCGAAATTTGATGGCTTTATTTATCTTTCTGATAATGAATTCAATAAAAGATATGATGAAGTTGAAAAGGATTTGCTTGACGGGAAAATTCAGGATGCTAATCAACTCGGAGTGGCTATAGGATATCTTGGGTATTTTGATGCCATGCAAGTGCATAGTCTGAGGTCTGAAACATTGAGCCGTATAAAACATTTGTTGGAAGTCAGAATTTTACAGATAAATGACATGAAGGAATTGTTGAAGTTTAAGAATTCTTTCTTTTATGGATACAATTATGTCTGTATGTCTTCTAATAATGAACTGCCAACGAAAGCTATGATATATGATTTTCATAATGTCATCGAACAGCGACTGGCTTTATTGTGTGATGAAAGGCAGAAGATATTGCGCAATCTTACTGATGAGAATGTCTGTATATTGTCTGAATTGGAAGGTGAGAGCTATCCTGATCAAAGTCGGCCATATAGCCTTGTCCCTGCCTTTGAGAAAGAGAATACGGCCATGCTGTTTGATGAAATATGCAGATTGAGCAACAAGGGTAGATATGAATTCAGTAATTTTCTTGAAATCCACTATAAACTTAGTGCAAGTGTGGATTATTGGGAACAATACTTTAAGCCAGATGCAGTAGTCTTGGAGTCTTTGCTTGGTTTGTTAAAAGAAGTTTCATCATCAAAGGTTGGTGTCGAAGGTCTTTCATATCGGGATTTAATAAAAACTCTTGAAAATGTGATAAATAGATGTTATGGAAGAAAATAAAATATTAGAACGTCATACTATAGGGCATGTGTCTGGGAGTATCAAAATAAAGCGAGTGGTGTGGAACATCGCTGCTGCATTTCTATTCCGTCCTTTTGTTACTCCTGTGTTTCGCAAGTGGTGTATTGCCTTGTTGCGGATGTTCGGAGTTAAGGTGGAATGGGATGCAAATGTTTATGCTTCTGTAAAGATCTGGGCTCCATGGATGCTGCAAATGGGCATCGTGCTTGTTTGGGGCCAGAAGTGATATGCTATAACCAGGATAGGGTGGTACTGGAAGGCGATGCTATCGTTTCGCAGTACTCATATCTCTGCACTGCAGGGCATGATGTAGATCACGCTAATACGGCGGATTGCGATTTCCTCTATGTTGATGGTATCTTTGTGAATGATCAGAATATTAATAAGGTGGTGAGAAAATGGATTGGAGGCAAGTATGCTCGCTGGAAGGTGAGATGTGGTTGGCTGCCATTGCATCCTACTTGCTATATCAAGCGTGAGGTGATGATGAAATGTGGTCTTTATGATGAGAGCTACAAGATTGCTGCTGATACCAATCTCCTGGTGCACTATCTGTATAACTGTCATCTGAAGGTAGCGTATCTCCCAGAGTTCGTAACGAGAATGCGTATGGGTGGCATGAGTACTGGATTCTGCCAAGCGCAAGAAAATGTGGGATGAGGACATCAGGGTGTATTCTGGCTACGGCTTCAAGCCTGTGGCATTGACAAAGCTGATGAAAATGGCTTGGAAGGTACCACAAATTATCGAGGCAAAGTTTATGTAAAACTTTGTCTTGAATGTGGGTTAGAGGCGATGGTTGCCTGGTCCTGGTCCGAGCTTGCGGTCTATGGCATCAAGGATTCGCCAAAGAAGGAGTCGGAGATATTGATAAAGATGTTTCATATATATCTTATAGTTCATTGCTTTTTGATAAAACATAAATGGATGGAAAATATTGTATTCCTAAAATCACCCCGTCCTTCTTTTTACCAACAAGAAGTCTCCATCAGTCTCATTAGGCATCACTTTCATTAGAAACAAGGGCTGTAACTGCCCTTTAAGCCTCAGAACTGCTAAGTTCTTAGGATGGAGAATAATGCGGTCTATGCCAGTTTTTGTTGGATGGAATCGCTTGGGGCGATAGTATACAATTGATAAATTACAGTTTACGCTTTACAGTTTCTATTAACTGTAAACCATTAACTATTATTGGTTTATGACGAAAAAAGTATTTGTGAGCGGGTGTTACGACCTGCTGCATTCCGGTCATGTGGAGTTTTTCCAGCAGGCATCACGGTATGGTGCCCTGTATGTGGGTATCGGATCGGATGCTACTTATCTGGAGTATAAGCACCGCAAGCCTATGTTCCCGCAGGAGGAAAGGCTATTTATGGTCAAGAATATCAATTATGTGGCTGCCCAGACGGGTGTGAACAGTTTCTTCATCAACTATGCTGAGGAGAGTATTCATATAGAGAAGCAGACTGCCAGTCTGTATCTCGCCTTTGGCGGAATGGGTCTGCTTTTTATCGGCCGACTGGCTGGTGGTGTCATCATGAATTATGTCCAGCCAAGGCGGGTATTGCTGGTCTGTGCCATCCTCGCCTTTATCGCCACATTGGTTGTGGTGGTATGTAGCGGAACGTTGTCTCTCGTTGCTTTCTTCGCCCTGTATCTGGGAGAGAACATCATGTTTCCGACTATCTTCTCGCTGGCATTGAGGGATGCGGGTACAAAGACCAAGCTTGCTTCTTCGTTGCTTATCATGACGATAGTGGGTGGTGCGGTTGCTCCAGTAATCATGGGGTATATTGCGGATACTACGGGCAGTATGGCGATTGCCTTTCTCATACCGTTGGTATGTTATGGGGTGATTGGAGGGTATACTGCAATGCATAGAAACTCTTCGACTGGTATCAAGAGACTTTGAAATGAATGATGAATTTTGGGAAACTGCTCCCCCTATCCTATAATGAGTTTGTTTTAGGGGATGAGGGATTAGTTGCATTTTTTCTAACAATAACATTTTAAATTATGCCTAATATTCAATCTTTTGTCGTAAAGAAATTGACAATTCATAAGGAATGTTCGGAAAAAGTCAAAAAGAACTTACAAGATACTGAGTACGTTTTTACAACTCAGCAAGAAGTAGGATTCTTTGGAACCAATATCACCGTGGAAACAATAGTTGGTGAAAATGGTTCTGGTAAATCAACTTTGCTTGAACTGATGTTTAGGATGATAAATAATCTTGCGGCTTTTATGTATTGTCGGGTAGAATGTTCTGCTGCTGATGAATTGAAGTATGTTTTAGGCATATACGCAGACTTGGAGTATTCTATTGGGAATCAAAATATTATCTTAAAAGTTCGCGACAGAAATGTTGCTTTAGACGAAGGTGACAAAAAAGTAGCTTTTGGAGAACATTGTACTGAAATGTTTGAAGGGTATGAGGATTATACAAATGCGACGGAAAAGCAGATATGGATTTTAGCTTCCACTTTTTTCTATACCATTGTTACCAATTATTCCATACAGGCATACGTGGCGTCAGATTATTATTATGAAGACAGTTTGGTGTATGATAGAAAGTGCAACCAATGGAAGAAGAATCTGAAAGGTACATGGATAAACAGTCTCTTTCATAAAAATGATGGTTACATGTGTCCAATCAATCTGAATCCGTATAGGGATGATGGAGTTATCAATATGCGAAATGAAACAGCATTGACCATGTATCGAATAACTTCTCTGTTAATAGAGTTTGACAAAGGTGAGAAACATGGCCAATATCTGAATGGCTATGAATTAAATAGAATTGAATACTCATTGAACCAAAGCAAATTGATAAAAGATTTCAAAAATGCCACAGAAAAGGAAAGCAAAGGAAGAAAGTATAACCGTATTTTGAAATCTTTCAAAGAAGCCTGCAATTCTCAAAATCGTAGAAGTGTCGCAAATCTGATATTAGGTAATTATCAATTGCCTCCTATTACCAACAATGACCACCATATCTTATGGATGGCCCGTCTTTATATGGTTTGTAAGGTACTATCTATTGCAGATAAATATCCGATGTACAGTAAATTCAAGCCAATAAGTGGTGTTGAAAATTCGCTATGCAAAGATGTACCACAAGAGGTGAAAGGTCTTTATAAGCAACTTGCAAAGCATGTGAAAGAAGATAAATCGCATATCGGTGTAAAGGTTCGTCAGACGATTTTCTTCATTAAGCATTTCAAAAATGTTCCAGATGCCGACAAGTTGTATCGAAGATTTACTTATCAGCAGTACGAAGAATGGATGTGTTGTCCTAAGACAGAGCAGTCTGTATATGATAGAATGAGCCTTTTACCTCCCTCGTTTTTCAAGTCAAAAGTCATCATGAACAAAGTAGATGAAAAAGGTAAAGTTAAGGGAAGTGTTTCTTTTTATAGGCTTAGTTCTGGAGAAAGGCAATTTATGTACACAACAAGTACTCTCCTTTATCACCTTCTCAACTTACGTTCTGTCCGTAAGGGGAGGCCCAAATATAGGTGCTTTAATCTCGTACTTGATGAAGTGGAATTATGTTTCCATCCAGAATATCAACGAACATTCATTTTTGATTTCTTGCGTATCATCAAATTGTTGAACTTCCAAGACAGGTGCAGTTTAAATGTAATGATAACCACTCACTCTCCGTTTATTCTGTCTGACATCCCTGACACAAATATTTTGTACTTGAAAGATGGACATCCAGAAAACAAGAGCGGTCTTATTAATCCTTTTGCAGCAAATGTAAACGATATTTTGAAGCAAAGTTTTTTCTTAAATAATGGTTTTATCGGGAAGTTTGCACAAAGAAAAATAAAACGTTTGGTTTCTTTTCTCAGTTTGGCTGATGAAAGCCGTGATAGTTTCAACATGAAATTGGCTCCAGCTCTGATAGAAAAAGTTGGAGATCCTCTTTTGAGGGAAACTCTATGGCGAATGCTGGATGAATTTTATAAAGATCATCCAACTATAAAACGGCATGATGAGGAGGACAAAACAAAGGCAGAGCGCATCGCAGAATTGAAAAGAGAACTGGCTATATTAGAACAAGAGGAGAATGTACATGAGGAAGATATTCATTGATAGCAGAATTGATGCAATAGCTGAAGAATATAAGAAAACAGTTCTAAAGCATCTTCATTATGGAACCACCAAGCATTTGGTAAATCCTAAGAAGAAATTGCAAAAGTTCAAGAAGGATTTTTCTGAAGGACAGGTGAAAGAGATAATTGGAGTTGATGCTAATGGTAAGAAAATCTATGCGCCAATACCCAATGTTCTTTCAAGCAGGTACCAAGCCTATATACAGACTGTTATTGACCACTATGAATCCGATTTGCTAACATTGAAACCTTCATTTTTTTCTGCATTAAATAACACTCTGATGTCATCATTGGGGAATGATGCGTCTTTACTAGATAAAGTGTTGAAAGTTAGGAATAAGAAAGATGATTCTTTTCATAATCTTCTAATTACGTGTTTGATGTATGAAGACATTAGAACTTACGTTTATCCCAAGTTTTTGAAAGAAATAGGTGTTAAAACTTGTGCGTATTGCAATGCTAATTTTGCGGTCACAGACATCAACGGTAAAGCTTATTACACTGCAGACCATTGGAAACCAAAGTCTAAATATCCATTTCTGTGTATTTCTTTCTTCAATCTTGTGCCATGTTGTTTCTCTTGCAATAGAAACAAGGGGGATGGCGATGATGAGTTCTTTGGGTTGTACGAGGATGATAAAAATGCCTGTCTAGATGTACTTCACTTTGAGTTGCCAGCACAGAACGAGGCTGATTATATCTTAACACATAACAGAGAGTCGCTTTCTGTAAAACTTGTGGAGAGCAGACCTGAATATCATGGTATCTGCGAGGCAATGGACAACAAGTTGCATATCACATCCATTTATCAAGAACATAAAGATGTTGTAGAAGAATCAATATGGAAAAAGTATGCCTATAATGGGAATAATATTGAAGCCTTGAAAGCATCTTTTGCTGGCACAAAACTTAACTTGACTGATGAAAATGTGAAGAGGTTTGTCTTGGGAACATATAGTGAAAGTAAAGATATACATAAACGTCCGTTGAGTAGATTGATGCAGGACATTCACAAAACAATTTGATAGCTATGGATATGATTTTAAAATATGCAAGAGGTATCTCCTATTCTCAGTTATATAAAGACAAAAGGATACTATAGAGATGTTGGTGAAAGATTTGCCAACATGTGAATCTGTTGTATGGTTATCTTTCCTTGTTCATCAGAAAATTTCCCTAACGGTAAAACAAGCAGAAATTCATATTCTGATTCCAATGTTGTTTCAATTAAATTCAGATTTACATCATCGAATATTGGATTTTATAGGAGATAAATCATTTCCAACAGACCAATTTTTTGATTTGCAATCAATTCTTAAGATGATTGAATACCTGTTGCAGAACCATAATTCATACAGAAGAGAGCTAAGCAAAGATGACAAGAGTAATTTGTTTAAAGCTTATCTGATTGATTGTGATGATTATTTGGTGCAAAAGGAAAAAGTCAATCAAGATGGTACATACTCTGCTGATGATATGTTGAAGTTCACTAGTGTCCACTAAAAACGATTAACAATCGTTGTAAGTGGTTGATATACGA
>ERZ1034946.848-NODE-848-length-12065-cov-7.734388_pt1 | contig 12065 bp, 8 predicted proteins | sample MGYA00520591_ERZ1034946 | MGnify/ENA primary metagenome ERZ1034946 (study PRJEB33766, sample SAMN09781753) | gut metagenome | biome: gut microbiome | host: Homo sapiens | place: Madagascar | study: EMG produced TPA metagenomics assembly of the PRJNA485056 data set...
AACGAGCCTGCACCCGCCGGTGCAGGCTTTCTTTGTTTACTGGGGAATTGGTAAATCCCACCGGTTCGGAATTGACAAATCCTATCGGAATGAGTATAATTAGAGCATTACTCCGTAAAATAAGAGATATAGATTGGATGGTTTGATGGAAACAAAAAAGAATCGAAGTACATTCTCCGGAAAATTGGGGTTTGTACTGGCAGCGGCAGGCTCGGCTGTGGGTTTGGGGAACCTGTGGCGCTTTCCCTATTTGGCAGCTAAGTACGGCGGCGGTATCTTTCTATTCGTGTACATTGTTTTGGCGGTGACCTTTGGCTTTACTCTGATGGCCACGGAGATCGCTATTGGTCGTAAAACCCGGCTCAGTCCTATGGCGGCCTTTGGCGCGCTGAACAAAAAGTGGAGCTGGATGGGCAAGTTGGTGACTTTGGTGCCGGTACTTATACTGCCTTATTACTGTGTCATTGGCGGTTGGGTTACTAAGTACACCGCCACGATGATCTCCGGTGCAGTTCAGGATGCGGCCGGCGACAACTATTTCTCTACTTTTATTTCCGGTACAGGCGAGCCGCTTTTATGGTTTTTGCTGTTTATGACCGCTACGGCGGTGATTGTATTTTTAGGCGTAGAAAAGGGAATTGAAAAGTTCAGCCGCGTATTGATGCCGGCGCTGTTGATTTTGACGATTCTGCTGTCTATCTTTGTAGTCACCCGTCCGGGCGCCGGCGCCGGCGTGGCGTATTATTTAAAGCCGGATTTCAGCAAGCTGAGCATGATGACTGTGCTGGCTGCTTTGGGACAGTTGTTTTTCTCTATGTCTCTGGCTATGGGCATTATGATCACTTATGGTTCTTATTTGCGTAAGCAGGATCATATTGAACAGTCTGTGCGCCAGATTGAAGTGTTTGATACTTTGGTGGCATTCCTGGCCGGTTTGATGATCGTACCGGCGGTGTTTGTGTATTCGGGAGGGGACGAAAGCGCCTTGGGCAAAGGTCCCAGCCTGATGTTTGTAACCCTGCCTAAGGTGTTTGCCGAGATGAAAATCGGCAACTTGATCGGCGCCGGGTTCTTTATTCTGGTGCTGTTTGCGGCGCTGACCAGCTCCGTATCCGTGATGGAGGCCATTGTGTCCGGTTTGGACGATCGCTACCACTGGGGCCGCAAAAAGGCTACGGTGATCTGTTATATATATGCCGTGGCATTGGGCATTTGCTGCTCCTTGGGCTTTGGCAAGTGGTCCTCCTTTACGATTTTCGGTTTCTCTATTTTGGATTTCCTGGACTTTGTGTCTAACAGTCTGTTGATGCCGGTTGTGGGTATGCTCACCTGCATTATGGTTGGCTTTGTGCTGAAGCCCCAGCTGATCGTCAACGAAATTGAGCTGAACGGTCCCTTTAAGATGAAGAAGTTTTATTCCGCAATGGTTAAGTGGATCGCTCCGCCCTGCCTGCTGGCCATTCTCATCAGTTCTATTTTAGATACGCTGGGTATCGTCAAACTGTAATAAAACATAATTTAAGCGCGTACAGAAATCTGTACGCGCTTTTTTCTGCCCTTCTTGGCTTTAATATTCGATCTCTCCCTTATAGACGGTGTTGCAGTCACCGGTAAGGGTAATACGGTCGTCGGTGTAGTTTACCAGTAGGTCGCCGCCACGCACCTTTACAGTAACATCAACGCCCTTTTTGCAGTAGCCGTTCTCCACCGCCGCTACAACGGCTGCACAGGCGCCGGTGCCGCAGGCCGGGGTCTCGCCGTTGCCGCGCTCCCAAACCCGCATTTTAATGGTGCTCTCATTAACGACACGCACAAATTCCGTGTTTACCCGCTCCGGGAACAGGGGACTGTTTTCAAATTGCGGACCGATCTGTTGTAGGTCCAGCTTGTCCACATTGTCAACAAACACCACGCAGTGGGGGTTACCGGTGGCCACGCAGGTAATGTTATATTCCTTGTTGCCGATGGTTACCGGATGACAGATAATTTTGTCGCCAGGCAGACCAACCGGGATCTTGGCCGGGTTCAACTCTGCCTTGCCCATATCTACCGTTACAGAAGATACCTTGCCGTTGCGGGTGAACAGTTGCAGGTGCCGCACGCCGGAGGCGGTGGCAATGGTCATCTCGGTTTTGGGCACCATGCCGTTATCGTACAGGTACTTGCCCACGCAGCGAATGGAGTTGCCGGCCATACGGCCCTCGCTGCCGTCCATATTGAAAATACGCATTCTGGCGTCGGCAATCACGCTCTTCTCAATCAGTACAATACCGTCTCCGCCGATCCCCTTGTGCCGGTCGGAGAATTCAATGGACAGACTCTCCGGACAGGTGATGATGCCGCACTGGTTGTTGAAGAAAATGTAGTCGTCGCCGCTGCCTTGCATTTTGGTGAATTTCAGCAGGCCCTTTTCGCTGCGCATATGGTTGATGTCCACCAGCTCGGTGTTCATTTGATTGTAGCGAGAGGCGATAATATCTGCCAGGGCGTTGGCGGTGTCCAGGCTGGTCAGGGTGGCAATGCCCAGCTGATTGGCCCGGTTGTGCAGCTTAATATAGTCTGCTATGGACTTCTTATCGCTTTTGCCGGTGTAGACAATGTAGTCCAGTTTGCCGCTCTCTACCAAGTCCATAATGGAGTTGTCCTGGCGCAGTTTGTTGACCACATGCACCTCAATACCCAGAGAGCGAATAGCCGCCGCCGTCTCCGGCGTTGCCCATAGCTCCGCGCCCAGGTCGTCCAACTTTTTCGCCAGACCCACGATTTCAAACCGGTCTTGCTTTGTTACGGTGATGAGTACCCCGTGGCGACCCTGCTTTTGGCTTTCTACCTTATACCCGGCAGATACCAGCCCCTTAAACAGCGCTTCGTTCAAGTTTTTGCCTACGCCCAGCACCTCACCGGTGGATTTCATCTCCGGTCCTAACTGGGAGTTTACATCATTGAGTTTTTCAAAGCTGAATACCGGCACTTTTACCGCAAAGTACGGCGGCGTGCGATACAGCCCGGTGCCGTAGCCCAGGTCTTGCAGCTTTTCGCCTACCATAATTTTTGTTGCCAGTTCCACCATGGGCACGCCGGTGACTTTACTGATATAGGGAATGGTGCGGGAGGCTCTGGGATTCACCTCGATTACATACAACTCGTTGCGATAAATCAGGTACTGAATGTTAACCAATCCCTTGGTGCCCAAAGACAGCGCCAGCTTTTCGCTTACATCGCAGATCTTGTGGAGCATCACATCGTTCAGGTTGTAAGGTGGGTACACGGCAATAGAGTCGCCGGAGTGTACACCGGCCCGTTCAATATGCTCCATAATGCCGGGGATCAGCACATCTTTGCCATCGCTGATGCAGTCCACTTCCAACTCTGTGCCCATCATATACTTGTCTACCAGCACCGGGTTTTCGATCCCTTGTGCCAGAATCAGCTCCATATAGCGGCGCACATCATCATCCGTGTAGGCGATGGTCATATTTTGCCCGCCGATCACATAGCTGGGGCGCAGCAGCACCGGATAGCCCAGTTCGTTGGCAGCTACCAGTGCCTGGGGCATAGTCATCACGCTGGTGCCCTTGGGACGGAAGATGCCGAATTTTTCCAGCAATGCGTCAAACCGTTCTCGGTCCTCGGCTATGTCGATGGACTCGGCGCTGGTGCCCAAAATAGTAATACCTTTTTCGTCCAGGAATTTAGTCAGCTTAATGGCGGTTTGGCCGCCAAAGGCCACCACCACCCCGATGGGCTTTTCTACCTGAATGACCTGCATCACATCTTCCGGGCACAGCGGCTCAAAGTACAGTCGATCGCCGGTGTCAAAGTCAGTGGATACCGTCTCCGGGTTGTTGTTAATGAGAATGACTTCATAGCCCAGCTCTTTTAGCGTCCACACACAGTGTACGGAGCTGTAATCAAACTCAATGCCCTGCCCAATGCGGATGGGGCCGGAGCCAAGTACAATGATCTTTTGCTTGCCGCTTTGGGGCAGGCTGCGGGCTTCGCAGTGGGCGTCATAGGTGGAATAGAAGTAGGGCGTCTCTGCAGCGAATTCCGCACCGCAGGTGTCTACCATTTTATAGACGCAGTCCTGATGATAGGGAATGGAGCCGCCGCTGATGCGCGCCAGGGCTTCATCGGTATAGCCGTAGTGTTTGCCCTGCATATACTGCTCCCGGGATAGGGGCAGCCCGGTGATTTCTTTTTCATAATCCGCCAGGTTTTTCAGCTTAGCCAGGAACCACTCGTCGATCATGGTGATTTGGTGGATATCCTCTATACTCACGCCCTTTTTCAGCGCAGCGAATACAGAGAACAGCCGCAGATCGTCCTGATCGTGCAGCTTCTCGTGTATATCCAGTCCGTCCAGAGCCTTGTTATTCAGTGTGTCCAGCCCGATTTCTGCGCCGCGCACTGCCTTCATAATGGCGGCCTCAAAACAGGGTGCAATGCTCATCACTTCGCCGGTGGCTTTCATTTGAGTGCCCAGCTTGCGGGAGGCGTTGACAAACTTGTCAAAGGGCCACTTGGGCACCTTGACTACCACATAATCCAGGGTCGGCTCAAAGCAGGCACAGGTTTTGCCTGTTACATCGTTTTTAATCTCGTCCAGGGTGTAACCCAAAGCGATCTTGGTGGTCACCTTGGCAATGGGATAGCCGGTGGCTTTGGACGCCAGGGCGGAGGAACGGCTGACCCGGGGATTGACCTCAATCACGCTGTACTCCATGCTCTCCGGGTTCAGGGCAAACTGACAGTTACAGCCGCCCTCAATGCCCAACTCGGTGATAATATCCAGAGATGCGGAACGGAGCATTTGGTACTCTTTATCCGCCAGGGTCACAGCCGGGGCAATGACGATGGAGTCACCGGTGTGTACGCCCACCGGGTCAAAGTTTTCCATAGAGCACACGGCAATCACATTGCCGGCGCTGTCCCGCATCACTTCAAATTCAATTTCTTTCCAACCGGCAATGTACCGCTCCACCAGCACCTGGGTAATGGGGGAGAGCATCAGGCCGTTTTTGGCAATTACATCCAGCTGCTGCTCATTATAAGCCACGCCACCGCCGGCACCGCCAAGGGTAAAGGCCGGACGAATAATCACCGGGTAGCCAATCTCTGCGGCAATCTGCCGTGCGTGCTCCGGGGTGGTGGCAATGTCGCTGGGGACCACAGGCTGGCCCAGCTTCATCATGGTTTCGCGGAACAGCTGCCGGTCCTCGGCTTTGTCAATAGCCTGAGCAGTTGTGCCCAGCAGGGTCACGCCCATTTTGTCCAAATAGCCGTCCTTTGCCAGCTGCATACTGATGGTCAGGCCGGTTTGGCCGCCCAGGCCGCCTAAGATGGAGTCCGGGTGCTCTTTTTCAATAATGCGCTTCACGGTCTCTTCCGTCAGCGGCTCTAAGTAAATATGGTCCGCCAGCGCCTTGTCTGTCATAATGGTGGCCGGGTTGGAGTTGACCAACACCACTTCCAGTCCGGCGTCTTTCAGCACCCGGCAGGCCTGGGCGCCGGCATAGTCGAACTCTGCCGCTTGGCCGATAACGATGGGGCCGGAGCCGATCACCAGTACCTTTTTGATATTCTTATTCAGCGGCATGGCTCTCGCCTCCCATCATCTGTAAAAATCGGTCGAACAAAAAGCGGGTGTCGTGGGGTCCGCTGCACGCCTCCGGATGGAACTGTACCGTAAAGGCATTCAGGGCAGGGTAGTCGATCCCTTCGCAAGTGCCGTCGTTGGCATTCACCCAGCGCAGGGTGCCGCCGCTGGCCTCAATGGTATCGTTCACCACCGCATAGCCGTGGTTTTGACTGGAGATATAGGTGCGCCCGGTTTGCAGGTCCTTTACCGGTTGGTTCACGCCACGGTGACCGTATTTCAGCTTTTCCGTCTTGCAGCCCATAGCCAGCGCCAGCAGTTGGTGCCCCAGGCAAATGCCAAAAATAGGCGCTTTGCCGATGAGCTTTTTCAGCTGCGCAATGGCAGCGGTGTTCTCTGCCGGATCTCCGGGACCGTTAGACAGCATAATGCCGTCCGGGTGCAGCGCTAAGATGTCCTCCGCCTTGGTGTCGTAGGGCATGACCGCCACATTGCAGCCACGCTTGTTCAGTTCTCTTGCAATGTTGGCCTTGGCGCCATAATCCAGCAGCACCACATTGTGCTTGTGCTCGTCGGCAGACAGCAGTTGAGGCTTGGGAGCAGACACGCTTTTTACTGCGTCTGCCACCGCATAGTCCCGCACTTTGTTATAGTCCACCACACGGGGATCGTCACAGATCACGGCGTTCATTACACCGCTTTCCCGAATGGTCTTTGTGATCTCTCTGGTATCTACGCCGTAGACCCCGATAATGCCTTGGGATTTTAAGAAATCGTCCAGTGTCTCCCGGCAGCGGAAGTTGGAGGGCGCCTGGCAATACTCACGCACGATATAGGCGCTCACATAGCTTTTGGGGCTCTCCATATCTTCCGGGATAAAGCCGTAGTTACCGATGAGGGGAAAGGTTTGCAGCACGATCTGGCCGTAATAGCTGGGGTCCGTCAGGGTCTCAATATAACCGCCCATACCGGTGGTAAATACCAGTTCGCCCTGAATTTCGCCACCGGCACCGAAACGATAGCCCTCAAAGGTTTGTCCGTTCTCCAGACAGAGATATACTTTCTGCTTTTTCATAGTTTAACCTAACAGCTTCACAAGCACGGCCTTTTGGGCGTGCAGGCGGTTTTCTGCTTCGTCAAAGATCTCATTGGCATGGGCTTCAAACACTTTGGCGGTGATCTCTTCCTCTCGGTGCGCGGGCAGGCAGTGGAGCACCATAGCGTCCGGCTTGGCGGCGGCCATTACTTCGTCATTGATCTGGTAGTTTTTAAAGATCTTTTCCCGCTCTGCTTTTTCTTCTTCCTGACCCATAGAGGCCCACACATCCGTGTAAACCACATCTGCGTCTTTGGCGCAGGCCAAAATATCCTCGTTGCAAGTGAAGGTGCCGTTCTCCTTGGCCCAGGCCATGATCTGGGCGTCCGGTTGGTAGTCCTTGGGGCAGGCGATGGCGCACTCCATACCCATGGAGATGGCGCCTACGATTAGGGAGTTTGCCATATTGTTGCCGTCGCCGATAAAGCAGAATTTCAGCCCGTCAAAGCTTTTCTTATACTCGCGAATGGTCATCAGATCCGCCAGCACCTGGCAGGGGTGGCAGTAATCGGTCAGGCCGTTGATGATGGGAATGGAGCCGTACTCTGCCAGATCCTCCACCTCTTTTTGCGCAAAGGTACGGATCATAATGCCGTCCAGATAGCGAGAGAGTACCCGAGCCGTGTCCTGTACCGGCTCGCCGCGGCCGATCTGCAAATCTCGGTTGGAAAGGAACAGTGCCTGGCCGCCCAACTGGTACATGCCGGTCTCAAAGCTGACCCGGGTGCGGGTAGAGCTTTTTTGAAAGATCATACCCAGGGTCTTTCCCTTTAAATGGTGGTGTTCAATGCCATGCTGGTTCTCATATTTCAGCTGGTCTGCCAAGTTGAGAATGTCCAGTATATCGCCTTTGTTCAGGTCCGCCAGTTTCAGTAAATGTTTCATGCTTCAAGCACTCCTTTCAGTATCTCCAGTCCCTCGTCCAGCTCCGCATCGCTGATGTTCAGCGCCGGCAGCAGACGAAGCTTTGTTTTTGCCGTTAAGATCAGCAGGCCGTTTGCCAGGCAAGCCTTGGCCACTTCTCCTGCAGGTTTGTCCGTTTCGATCCCCAGCATCAGCCCCATACCGCTGATGCTCTTGACGCCTTTTACTTTTGCCAGCGCCGTGCGGATCTTCTCGCTCTTGCGCTGTACTTCGCGCAGGAAGTCGTCGTCGATCCGCTCCACAATGGAGCAGGCACCGGCAGCCACCACCGGGTTGCCGCCAAAGGTAGAGCCGTGGGAGCCGGGGGTCATGGTGTCTTGCAGCTTTTCCCCAAACAGCACGGCACCGATGGGAAGTCCGCCGCCCAGGCCTTTAGCTGTGGTTACAATGTCCGGAGTAATGCCGTATTGCTGGTAGGCAAAGTAGGTGCCGGTGCGGCCGTTGCCGGTCTGCACTTCATCTACCGCGATCAAAATGTCTTTTTCCTTTGCCAGTTTGGCAATGGCACTTACGAATGTTGAACTTAGGTTGTTCACGCCGCCTTCGCCCTGTACGCATTCAAACAGCACAGCGCACACATCGTCCGTGGCTGCCGCTTGCAGTGCCTCTATATCATTGGCAGGGCAGTATTTGAACCCGGGTGTAAAGGGGTCAAACACCGTGTGAAAGCTGTCTTGCCCTGTGGCCGCCAGGGTGGTAATGGTGCGGCCGTGGAATGAGTTGACAAGGGTAATGATGGTGCTGCGCCCGGCGCCGTATTTGTCAAAGCTGTACTTGCGGGCAAATTTGATGGCACCCTCGTTGGCCTCTGCCCCGGAGTTGCTAAAGAACACCTTTTTCATCCCGCTCTTTTCACACAGCAACTGCGCCAGCTTGGCGCAGGGGGCGGTGTAGTAGAGATTGGAGGTGTGCTGCACCCGGTGCAACTGTTCTTCCACAGCTTTGGTCCAGACCGGATCGTTGATGCCAAAGGCAGTTACCCCGATGCCGGATCCAAAGTCGATGTATTTTTTGCCGTCCTCGTCGTAGAGGGTAGAGCCTTGACCTTTCGTCAGCGCCACATCAAAGCGCCCGTAGGCGTGGGCCACATATTGATTATCCAGTTCTTTTGTGTTCATGGGTCTTCCTCTTTATCTGCTGCGGAACATGGTGCCCATACCTTCATCGGTAAGCAGCTCCATCAAGATGGAGTGGGGCACACGGCCGTCGATTATAAATGCTTTTTTGACCCCGCGGCGCAGGGCTTCGGTCATGGAGTCGATCTTGGGGATCATGCCGCCGCCGATAATGCCGTCAGAAATCAGCGCCGGGGTGTCGCTGATATAGACTCTGTGAATCAGCGAGCTTTCGTCGTCCTTATCTCGCAACAGACCCACCACATCGGTCATGGAGATCAGTGCCTCTGCCTGCAAAGCCCCGGCCACTGCGGCAGCCACCGTGTCTGCATTGATGTTGTAGCAGTTGCCGTCTTCATCGTAGCCGATGGTGGAGATCACCGGGATGAAGTTCTTGGAAATGGCTTCTTCCACCACTTCCATATTGATGTCTGTGATCTCACCCACATAGCCATGGACATCGTCTACCGGCCTGCACTTTAGCATATTGCCGTCCAGCCCGCACAGACCGATGGCGTGGCCGCCCAGGTTGCCGATCTGGCACACCAGGCTTTTGTTCACCTTACCGGCCAGTACCATTTGCACCACTTCTGCGGTTTCCTTATCGGTAACCCGCAGACCGTCCATAAACTTGGAGTCCATGTGCATACGTTCCAGGGTCTTGTTGATCTCCGGACCGCCGCCGTGCACCAGCACCACATGGATACCGATGGTGGACAGTAGCACCAGATCGTTCATGACGGTTTCTTTCAGTTCTTCATTGATCATGGCGTTGCCGCCGTATTTTACAACAATGACTTTCTTGCGATACATCTGAATGTATGGCAAGGCTCTTGCCAGGATCTCCGCCTTTTGGTGATTTGCAATTTCCATTCTCTCACTCCGTTCGCTTATATTTCTTAGTAAAATCAGGTGCGGTAGTCGCCGTTGATTTTTACATAGTCGTAGGTCAGGTCGCAGCCCCAGGCGGTGGCTTTCTCGTCCCCCTGGTTCAGATCCACTAAAATATAGATCTCGTCCTCTGCCAGTACCTTGGCGGCCTCTTCCTCAGAGAAGTCCACACCGGCGCCGTTTTGGCACACGGTGACCGTACCGGCTGTGGATTTTAAGGCCACATCCACCTTGTCAATATCAAATTCCGCCGGGGCGTAACCGATGGCGCACAACACCCGACCCCAGTTGGCATCCTCGCCGAACATGGCGCATTTGAACAGGGTAGAGCCGATCACTTCCTTGGCAACGATAATGGCGGTGTCCTTGGTGGGCGCGCCGGAGCACACGCATTCCAGCAGCTTGCTGGCGCCCTCGCCGTCCTTGGCCAGCATACGGGTCAGGTTGGCCATCACATCATAAAGGGCAGCCTTAAAGGTGTCCAGCGCCGGGCCGGGGGCGGTGATTTCCCCATTGCCCGCCAGACCGGAGGCCATGATTTCTACCATATCGTTGGTGGAGGTATCGCCGTCAATGGACAGGCAATTATAGGTGACTTTTACAATCTCACGCAGCGCCTGTTGCAGCATTTTTGTGCTGATGGCGCAGTCGGTGCTGATAAAGTTCAGGGTCGTGGCCATATTGGGGTGGATCATACCGGAGCCTTTGGCCATACCGCCCAGGCGGCAGGTTTTGCCGTCCAGCTGGAATTCTACTGCATACTCTTTCTTCACTGTATCGGTGGTCATAATAGCGGTAGCCGCTTCTTCGTTTTTGCCATAATCCAGTTCTTTCACCAGCGTAGGTACGGCGGTAATAATCGGCTCAATGGGCAGCACCTGGCCGATGACACCGGTGGAAGCCACCAGCACCTGTTCAGCAGGCAGACCCATTTCGTCTGCCACCAGCTGGCACATTTTGGCTGCTTTTTCTACGCCGTCTGCGTTGCAGGTGTTGGCGTTTTTGGAGTTGGCAATGATGGCTTTGGCCTTGTTGCCGCTTTTTGCCAGGTGATCTTTGGTTACAAGTATTGGTGCACCCTTTACTTTGTTTTGGGTATATACCGCAGCGGTGTTGCACAGCACATCACAGGCTACCAGGCAAATATCGTTTTTATGTACATAGTCCGGGTTCGGGTTCTCTACTGCCGGCTTTTTTATGCCGCAGTAGGTGCCGCTGGCTTTGAACCCTTTTGCGGCACAAATGCCGCCGTCAATCTTGGTCATACTTTATTCTCCTATCGTCAGCCCGGTGACTTCATCCAGCCCCAGGGCAATGTTCATACACTGAATGGCAGCGCCGGACGCGCCCTTGCCCAGGTTATCGAACCGAGCAGTGAGTAGCAGCCTTTCGTCGTTGCCGTTGATCTCAATTTCCATGTCATCCCGACCGGCCATATTGTTGGCGCCGATCATATTTTCGCTGTAACCCAGGGGGCGTACCTTGACCACGCGGCTGTCGCCGTAGTGCTCTGCGTAGAACGCCTGCATATCTGCCGGTGTCATTCGCTTTTTCAGTAGGTCGGCAAACAGCGGCACGGATACGGTCATCCCGCAGGGATAGTCACAAATATGGGGAGCGAAAATGGGCGTGCGCGCCAAGCGGCTGATGGCGCCCATTTCTTTTAAGTGCTTGTGCTGCTGGGTCAGCGCGTACTGCCGGGGACTGTTCAGTTCAGGATCCCGATCTGCCGCTTCATATTGGGCAATGCCTTTGTTCCCTGCGCCGCTGTAACCGCTCATGGCGTAGCACACAATGGGATAGTCGGCGGGCAAAATGCCGCCGGACACCAGGGGATAGACCAAAGCGTTAAACCCGCTGGCGTAGCAGCCGGGCACCGCAATACGGTTGGAGCTTGCGATCTTCTCTCGAAAGGCGGGTGCCAGCTCCGGAAAGCCGTAGGCCCAGTCCGGCAGGGTACGGTGGGCAGTGGAGGTGTCAATCAACTTCACCTTAGGGTTGGTAACCAGTGCCACCGCTTCAATGGCTGCCGGGTCCGGGAGACAGAGAAAGGTAATGTCCGAATCGTTTATGCACTTGGCACGCTCTGCCGGGTCCTTTCGCTTGTCCTCGTCAATTTGAATCAGCTCCAGCTCCGGTCGGTTCTGAAACCGGGAAAAAATCTTCAGTCCGGTGGTGCCGGCTTTACCGTCAATGAATATTTTTGTCATTTTTATACAGTCCGTCCTTTTTTTAACTTCTATTTATTATACACGCATAGAGAGCAATGTCAATAGAACGACGGAAAAAATATCATAAATATGCAAAAATAAGAATAAATATACATTATGTATTCAATTCCATAGACAAGGTGCTCTATAATCAAAAAAATATGGCCCTTTTTGGGGCCAATGGCTTGACAAATTACAGATTTTCTCTATTCTGTTAAACTGTCTTAGAG
>ERZ1034946.853-NODE-853-length-12039-cov-4.640771_pt1 | contig 12039 bp, 7 predicted proteins | sample MGYA00520591_ERZ1034946 | MGnify/ENA primary metagenome ERZ1034946 (study PRJEB33766, sample SAMN09781753) | gut metagenome | biome: gut microbiome | host: Homo sapiens | place: Madagascar | study: EMG produced TPA metagenomics assembly of the PRJNA485056 data set...
TTGCCATTTCGTGTTTCTTACTTAATCCGAAATCCATTTTATACTTTTCCTCCATAGTTATTATAGTTTCGTGATCGTCTCTCAGAATTACGTCCTGCATTCATGCGGAACTTTATCATAGTACCCAAACCCCCATTTGAGCTTAAAAAAAGCCCGATGAATCGCTCAGGTTTCCAAGAGGTTACCTAATACATTGCAATAATCGTGCCAACTTTTAAAAGCCTTGATTTATGCGGTTTACGCAAAAATACTGCTTATTTTTTAACACAATCAATGTTTATATGTGTTTATTTTTCCTACACTTTTCTACATTTTATTTGATTTTTCCACACATATGTGTCATACTGATTCTGAAAAATATGTCATGCATTGCATGACGTGCATCTCACAGCAAGAATGCCAATGCATTCTTGAATTTAACCTTTCTCACTACCCAAAAGAGGATTTTAAATGAAACTTTCAAGATTATTATTAGACGCATTGGAAACTTTTCCAAATTTTATCATTATAGATAAAAATGCAACCATTGTTTATCTGAATGAATCCTATGCCAGTCTCCTTGGTATTCCGCGGGAACAGGCCATCGGACAGCCTGTCACCGATGTGATTCCAAAGACCCGCATGGTTGAAGTATTGAAATCCGGCAAACCGGACATCGGACACCTGATGACTCTTTATGACCATTCCCAGAAGAAAAATGTGACAGTTGCCTGCAATCGCATGCCGATTTTTCAAAATGGCCAAGTCATTGGTGCTGCTGCCGTAACAATCATGCAGGATGTCCTTCCCACAGTCACACAACTGAATCGTGAACTATCTGCTGTCCGCAAAGAAAACGAATTCTACCGGCATGAATTAAATATGTTGCAGAATCATTTTGACAGCCTGAACCGCATCATCGGTCACTCTCCTGCCTTGCTTGAGATCAAACAGGTCATTTCGGATTATGCTGCATCAGATCTGCCAATCCTGATCACAGGAGAGACCGGTGTCGGCAAGGAATTATTTGCAAAAGCAATCCATGAAATGAGTCCGCGCAAATTCCATCCTTATATAAAAATCAACTGTGCCGCTATTCCTACCGAACTGCTGGAATCAGAATTATTCGGATACGAACCGGGTGCTTTTTCCGGTGCGTCCAAAAACGGAAAGCCCGGTAAATTCGAGTTAGCCAACCACGGTACGATCCTGTTGGATGAAATCGGTGAAATGCCACAGACACTCCAGAGCAAATTACTGCGCGTCCTTCAGGAACAGGAATTTGAACGAATCGGCGGTATCAATACGATCAAGGTCAATGTAAGAATCATCTGCTGTACAAACCAGGATCTGCAACAGCTGATCCGGACAAAACATTTTCGCAGCGACCTTTATTATCGTATCAACACCGTAGAATTAAAAATTCCGCCACTCCGAAACCGAAAAAAAGATATTGCTGAACTGACCGATTATTTTATTCAAAAATATAATGCCGAACATGATACACACGTCATTTCCATTGACACGGATGTTCTGCAACTCTTTCAGACTTACGACTGGCCGGGAAATGTCCGGGAACTGGAGCACATTGTAGAACGCCTGTGCACCATCAACAACAACCGTACCATTACGATGAAAAGCTGCGGTTTCCTGCAGGAGCTCGTTCAACAGTCTGTTCATGCAAATCCGGATGTTCCCTCATCCATTGCTTCAGATCAGTCCAGCTCACAGGCCTTGTGGAATGCAAACCCAGCTAATTCTGCTGCACAGCACGATTCCACTGCTTCTGCCCCGACAACCGGTGAAGTATCCTGGAAGGATCTGTCCCGTAAAATCCAGAACACAGAAAAAGAGGCTATCATCCAGGCACTGCTGCAGACAAACGGAAACAAGGCAAAGGCCGCACGGCTGCTGAATATTGACCGGTCATCACTGTACTATAAATTAAAAAAATATAATATTACGGAATAAAACTACTTCAAAACCATATTTATATGGTATCATGTAAATGAAATCTATGTGTTATTCATATATGTTTGATGTAGATGTAACATATATTTGCGTTTAATGCTAACGCATAAGTATGATTGTTTTTTACTGGAAGGAGGCTCCCATGGGCGTCTATTTAAACAGCACATCACCTTTTTATTTATACAAAAGTGAAACGAAAAAGACATACTTTATAGACAAAAGTCTGCTTCTGGAGCAATTATTTCCGCTGGTAAAAACCGGGAATTCCCATATCTGTATTACCAGACCCCGCAGATTCGGAAAAACCATTATGGCAAATATGATAGGTACATTTTTCGGAAAAGGATGTTCCGCCGATACCATTTTCAATGGCTCTAAAATTGCTGCCAATACAGAATATAAGGCACATATAAATCAGTATAATACCATTTTTATTGATTTCAGTGAGATGCCGGAAGACTGTAACAACTATCAGCAGTACATTCACCGTATCCGTAAAAATCTAAAAGACGATTTATGTATTGCATATGCCAATTTAAATCTGGATTCTCAGGATGCTGTCTGGGATTTGCTGCGCAAAATTTTTGAACGTACCGGTGAACGTTTTATTTTTGTTTTGGATGAATGGGATTGTATTTTCCATAAAGCGTTTATTACCAACACAGACAAACAACAGTATATTTCTTTTCTGAGCAATCTGTTAAAAGACCGCCCTTATGTTTTGCTTTCCTATATGACAGGTATTCTGCCGATAGCAAAATACTCCAGCGGTTCTGAATTGAACATGTTTCTGGAATATACAATGGCTTCTGAAGAACGTTTTTCTGCGGATTTTGGTTTTACAGAAACGGAAACGGATCTTTTATATAACCGATATATTAATTGTACCGAAAATCCACAGATCACCCGGGAGGGCTTGCGTTTCTGGTATGATGGATATCAGACAAAATCCGGTGAAAAACTGTACAATCCACGATCTGTTGTCGCTGCCCTTTCCAATAATAATCTTGGAAATTACTGGACAAGTTCGGGACCATATGACGAAATTTATTATTACATCGAAAATAATATTGATGATGTGCGCACCGATCTGGCACTTATGGTTTCCGGTGAAAAAGTTCCCGCAAAAATACGGGAATATGCTGCCACATCCATGAATCTGTCAACCCGTGATGAGATTTTTTCTGCCATGGTTGTTTATGGATTTTTAAGTTATGCAGACGGACAGATCTGTATTCCAAACAAAGAATTGATGGATAAATTTGATGATATGCTGATGAAAGAATCCTCTTTCGGTTATGTGTATCGACTGGCAAAAGAATCTGCCCGGATGTTATCCGCGACATTATCCGGAGACACCGACACGATGACTTCTATTTTGGAATATGCACATAACACGGAAAGTCCACTGCTGGCCTATAACCATGAAACAGAACTGACTGCTGTTATAAATCTAATTTATCTCGCTGCCAGGGACAAATATCGGGTAGAACGCGAAGACAAAGCCGGTATCGGATATGTAGATTTTATCTTTTATCCTTACAATCCAAAAGATACCTGTCTGATCCTTGAATTGAAAGTAGATCATTCTGCAGATGATGCTATTCAGCAGATCATTGACCGCAAATATGCACTTCGTTTTTTGGGAAAAACTGCTGAAAAACAGAAATACACCGGCGATATATTGGCGGTTGGAATTGGCTATGATAAAGAAAAGAAAAAACACGAGTGTAAAGTTATAAAATTATAAACTCAGCGTATAACTAAAGAAAATGTGGTATTTTTCCTAAGCAGGCGATTGTTAGCCGCGAAGGTAAAATACCACATTTTCGTTTCATATATTAAAGTTATTAAAGTAATTTTCAGGACGCTTTTCCGATACGTTTCAGATAAAGCTTCGTCTCACTGACAACCACTCCACTCAGTGCCACCAGTGCGATCAGGTTCGGGATCGCCATCAGTCCATTAAAGATATCCGCAATGGTCCATACAGCAGAAACAGTCATGTACGGTCCGATAAATACTGCCAGAATATATAACCAACGATAACCTTTAACCACTTTCTGATTTCCATTGGATAAATACTCCAGACATTTTTCACTGTAATAATCCCATCCGAGAATCGTCGTAAATGCAAAGAACACCAGACAGATCATCAGAATAAAGGAGGAAAGCTGCTCCGGGAACGGCAATGTCATCTGGAATGCTTTTGTAGTAACAGCCACACCTTCCAGACCGATATTCCATGTACCTGCAATTACGATAGAAAGACCAGTCATTGTACAGATTACAATTGTATCGATAAATGTTCCCAGCATAGAAATCAGACCCTGCTGTCCCGGAGAATCGGTCAGTGCTGCTGCTGCTGCGATCGGTGCACTACCAAGACCTGCCTCATTGGAGAAAATACCACGGGCAATACCTTTCTGCATTGCCATCAATACTGCTCCCAACGCTCCACCTGCTGCTGCCCGCAGACCAAACGCACTCTCAATAATTGTCTTGAACGCTCCCGGAATCTCTCCAAGATGTGTCAGCAGAATGATTAATACAACTACTACATATGCAACTGCCATGAACGGTACGACAACCTGTGAAACACTGGAAATACGTTTGATACCACCGATAACTACCAGTGCGACACAGATAGATAACAATACGCCTGCGATTACAACTGTCCAGGAATAATCCATTCCAAACATATGCACAGTCCATGTTTTATCCGGATCAAAAAATGTCTGTACAGCATTTGTGATACCATTGATCTGTGTAAATGTTCCGATACCAAACAAACCTACACAAACACCGAAAAATGCAAAAATCTTTGCCAGCCATTTCCACTTTGGTCCCATACCTTTTTCAATGTAGTAGAACGGGCCACCCACAATATGACCATCCTCTGCAACGGTACGATATTTTACTGCCAGCAGACACTCCGCATATTTGGTAGCCATACCTACAAATGCAGCTACCCACATCCAGAATAACGCACCCGGACCTCCGGCTACCAGCGCGGTTGCAACACCGACGATATTACCTGTACCGATGGTTGCGGACAATGCAGTACACAATGCTGCAAAACTGGATACTTCTCCGCTGTCACCACTTTTTTCATTTACAAAAAGTTCCTTGATTGCACGTGGCAGAAGTCGGATCTGCAGACCTTTGACTCTTATGGTCAGAAATACACCGACTGCCAGAATGAGGACGATCAGGGGAACACCCCATACAAAATCGTCGATTGATGTAAGAATTTGATTGAATAATTTTGCCATTTTCTTCTCTCCCTTTTTATATAAAAAATAAGGCTGATAAACGATCAGCCTCTAAAGAGTAGAACATGCATATATTGTGGTATGCTCTGTCCTTTTGCCTGAGAGATAAGCGGTTATAACCTGAAAGCACCGATCCATACAATTCGTACAGATCATCCGATCACTTAACCGCGACACCTTCGGCGCTTCGCATATGCGAAGACTCTCCAGAGTGAACTTGTCTGCGATGCAAACATATGCATCTGATTTCAACGACCAACGACAAATCCGTAGAAAAGCATATCACAGGTTTTTGCAATATGCAAGCTTTTTTCTTTATACAACGTACATTTGTCTTTGCTTGATGAGCATTCGATACATCTTATGCTTTTCAGATCTTATAAACAGGTTCGACTTGAACTTGCATCATGCTTCCTGTCAGTATACAATATCTGTAACTGATAATATCTTCTGAATAAAATAATAAAAAATTTCAGAATAAAAAATAGTTATTTATGAGGTGAAACATTATGAAACAAATTACATTAGGATCCACCGGCATCCAGACACCACAAAATGCCTTTGGTGCATTACCAATCCAGCGGGTATCTACGGAAGAAGCTGTCAAAATCCTGCATCGTGCTTACGAAGGCGGCATGACATTTTTTGACACTGCCCGTGCCTACAGTGACAGCGAAGAAAAAATGGGAGAAGCGTTCGGACACATGCGCAATAAAATTTATATTGCCACCAAAACAGCCGCAACGACTCCGGATGAATTCTGGCGTCAGTTAGAAACATCCCTGCACTTACTTCGGACAGACTATCTGGATCTGTACCAGTTCCACTGTGTCAACCAGTGTTACCGCCCGGAAGACGGAACAGGAATGTATGAATGTATGCTGAAAGCAAAAGAACAGGGGATGATCCGCCACATCGGTGTCACTGCACACAAGATCGGTATCGCAGAAGAATGTGTCGCTTCCGGTCTGTACGAAACCATGCAGTTCCCATTCAGCTATCTTTCCTCTGTACAGGAACTTCATCTGGTAGAAGCCTGTTCCAGACAGAACATGGGATTTATTGCCATGAAAGGACTTGCTGGAGGGCTGATCCACAACTCCAAAGCTGCCATGGCTTACATGACACAATTTGATAATGTTCTGCCAATCTGGGGAATCCAGAAAATATCCGAACTGGAAGAATGGCTCTCTTATATGGAAAATACCCCTTCCATGGATGAAGAAATTTCTGCTTATATCGAAAAAGAAAAACTGGAACTGACCGGTGATTTCTGCCGTGGCTGCGGTTACTGTATGCCATGTCCTGCTGGCATTATGATCAATCAGTGTGCCCGCATGTCCCTCATGCTGCGCCGCGCACCGAGTGCCGGCTGGCTGACTCCGCAGATGCAGGAGGAAATGAAAAAAATTGAAAACTGTCTGGAATGTGGCCAGTGCATGAAAAAATGTCCATATGAACTGAATACACCGGAACTTCTGAAGAAGAATTATGAGGATTACAAAAAAGTCCTTGCCGGTGAGGTATCTGTAAATTAGGAAATGAGATTCCGAATGTAAACCGCATTCGGAATCTCATTTTTTATCTCCGTTAAGAAGATTCCCGCTTCTATAAAGTGAGTAATAATAAGTATATTTTGCGGATGACACGAGTGAACTATAACATATAGTTTTTTACTTTAAAGTTTCGCGCTTTAAAGTGTTGATGTTTTCAGAGATATATGCTATACTTGCCTTTATCATTTACTAATTACAGATATGAAACAAAATCCGAACAGCTGATTTTCCGATGAAATACAAAACCGATTCATTATTTATCTGTAAAACTAAGGGGGACATTATGACAACAATTATTGAACTTGTGTACAACTTTTTATGGGGTGATCTGGTCACGCTTCCATTGCCCGGAGGCGGAACATTAGGTCTTCCGCTTCTCGTTATTTTACTGATTCCAACCGGAATCTATTTTACCATTCGGACAAAATTCCTGCCGATCCGCCTTTTTCCGGATATGGTTCGTGCCTTAAATGAAAAAAAAGACAAACACGGCGGTTTGTCTTCATTTCAGACACTGATCGTCTCCACGGCTACTCGCGTCGGCATGGGTAATCTGGTAGGTGTTGTGGCAGCTATCTCAGCCGGAGGTGCCGGTGCTGTATTCTGGATGTGGATCACCGCACTGCTTGGTTCTTCTACTGCTTTTATTGAAGGTACCCTGGCACAGCTCCATAAAGAAAAAGATCCGCTCTATGGTGGATACCATGGCGGACCTGCTTATTATATGCATCATTTTTTTGCAAAAAGAAAAGACGGTACTTATCGCAAATACTCCGTACTTGCTGTACTTTTTGCGATTTCCGGCCTTATCTGCTGGTGCGGCATCAGTCAGGTAATCAGCAATTCTGTTACCTCTGCCTTTGAAAATGCATTTTCCATCCCGCCACTGGCAACGACCATCATCCTTGTTGTTCTTGCTGCAATTATTGTACTTCGGAAAAATGCAACTGTAAAAGTTTTGGACATCATGGTTCCGATCATGGCATGTGCATACTTTATTTTTACTGTCATTATCATTCTTACACACCTCGGACAGATGCCGGACGTTTTTGCACGTATTTTCCAGGAAGCATTTGGTTTCCGCCAGGTTGCAGCCGGCGGTTTCGGTGCTGTATTAATGAATGGTGTAAAACGAGGACTGTTTTCCAATGAAGCCGGTTCCGGTTCTGCACCATGTGCGGCAGCTGCTGCCAAAAGCGATGACGCTGTTAAAATTGGTCTGGTACAGTCACTGGGCGTATTTATTGATACCATTGTGATTTGTACCTGTACTGCAATGATCCTGCTTCTCGTACCACAGGAACTCACCAACGGACTTGTCGGCATGGATCTGCTGCAGTCTGCTATGCAGTACCACCTTGGAACATTTGGAACAATCTTTATTGCAGCTACTCTGGCAATGTTCAGTTTTTCCACCTTCATCGGAATTCTGTTCTATGCCCGCTCCAACGTAGCCTACCTGTTCGGAAATAAATGGTGTTACCAGACTGCCTACAAAATCGTGGCTCTTGTAATGCTCTTCATCGGAGGACTTGCAGCCTACACCACAGTATGGGATCTCGGTGACGTAGGCGTTGGCCTCATGACCATCTTCAATCTGATTGCACTCTACCCGATGGGAGGCCAGGCACTGAAAGCCCTGAAAAAGGCTGGAAAGTAATGTGAATTTTTTATATAAAAGAACTGTCGGAAAGAATCGAATGCAGACACGAACAATTTTCTATCTTCGCTGCGGCGGCTCATTAACTGACACTGCGGCAGTCCATATTCTGATATAGAAAAAGAGGTTGAAATTGTATCAAAGCGAACATCTTAGTTCGCGTGATACAATTTCAACCTCTTTTTTTTTCACGACTTAAATCACTGCCGCTTCACAACTTAAATTGCCGCCGCTCAAAAAGTCCAAAACCCTATTTCGCATTGGCCGGCTCTACATTAATGCTCTTTCCTTTGATCTTGGCATTTTTCATTGCTTTCAATACAGCCGCTCCATACTCTCTCGGAACTTCCACAAATGTATAGCTGTCAAACATATCAATAGCTCCTACCAGATCACCCGGCATTCCGGACTCTCCGGCAACTGCTCCGAGGATATCTCCCGGACGCACGCGCTGTTTTTTACCAATGTTGATAAAGAGACGAACCATGCCATCTTCTGCACCGGTATCAGAGAAATCGAAATTGTCCTGTTTTACGCCTTCGCGCTCTGCCTTTCCAAGTGCCTGATATAAAAAGGCTGCTGCCAGATCCATTGCCGTATAATCACCGTTATTGATCTGAGATTCGATCATATTTACCATCTTAGTCAGATCTTCATTTTCGATGATCTGGTCTAACTGATCCATGATTTTTTCGCATTTGGCTTCCTCTACGTCACGCATGGACGGAATCGGCTGTGCATAGATCTTGGTCTTGCAATAACGCATGATCTCTTTTAACTTGTAAACTTCTTTTCCCTTTACAAAAGAAAATGCTCTACCCGTTCTGCCTGCGCGGCCGGTACGACCGATACGATGAACATAGTACTCGTCATCCTGCGGCAGATCGTAGTTAAATACTGCCTCCACGTCATCAACATCGATACCGCGGGCAGCCACATCTGTTGCCACCAGAATCTCTGTCTTGCCATTACGGAAGTTACGCATTACGCGGTCACGCTGCTGCTGTTTCATATCACCATGCAGACCTTCTGCAAAATAACCGCGGTTCTGCAGTTCGTTTGCCAGTTCATCTACCATGTGTTTTGTATTACAGAATACAAGGGAAAGCTTCGGATCATAAACATCCAGAAGTCTTGTTAAAATATCCAGTTTGTCTTTTCTTCTGACATCATAATAATACTGCTCAATATTTTTCACCGTCAGCTCTTTTTTTACAACTTTGATGGTCAGCGCATCTTTCTGATACTGTTTTGTGATCTCCATAATCTCTTTCGGCATCGTTGCGGAAAAAAGAACGGTCTGACGATCTTCCGGAAGATATTTTAATACTTCTTCGATATCCTCACGGAATCCCATATTCAGCATTTCATCTGCTTCATCCAGAATGATCGTATGGATAAAATCACAGCGGATGGTCTTTCTTCTTAAATGATCCATCACACGGCCCGGAGTACCAACGATAATCTGTACACCGCCTTTTAAAGAACGGATCTGTTTTCCAATCTCCTGTCCGCCGTAGATTGGAAGAATCTTAATACCATGCATGTATTTTGCCAGGTTGTGTAACTCATTAGATACCTGAATTGCAAGCTCGCGGGTCGGGCATAAGATCAGTGCCTGTGTCTTCTTCAGTTTCGGATCCACTTTGTGAAGCAACGGAATACCGAAGGATGCAGTTTTTCCGGTTCCTGTCTGTGCCTGTCCGATGACATCTCTGCCGCTCATAACAGCCGGAATAGACTGTGCCTGAATCGGAGTCGCCTCCTCAAATCCCATTTCTTTGATAGCCCGCAGAATCTGCGGATTTAAATTTAAGTCTTCAAATAAAACTGTACTCATATATTTCCTTTCCAAATAAAAAGTTGTTATTCAGAGTCTATTATATTCATTCTATTTGCTTCGAATCTGTACAAATATGATTTTTAACACGATTTTCAAAGATATTCTAAATAAATCAAAATATATACTCTAAATAAATTTGCAGAAAAAAAGTGTGCTTTGCACACTGAATTCAATGATAACAAAGCACACTTTAAAAGTCAATGCGGAGATTTCTAAAAAACATGTATTTACATTTTTATGAGGGAATTATTCCTATGCAATTACACTTTTATGAGGGAATCGTCGTTCCAATCTTCTTTTTCCATACACCGCTCAGATATCGCAAACCGCCCAGACCTGCTGCGCACCACCAGGTGATCGGAGATACCCACCAGAGCCCCCAATATCCCCACAGACAGGAAAACAAAAATGCAAAACCAATACGGGTAATGACCTCACTGATGCCCATCCAGATGGTAATTTTCACGTCTCCTACTGCCCGAAGCATGTTATGAAACAGATTTAATGTTCCGACACCAATCAGAAACGGTGCAAAGATATGCATATACTCTACACCATAACCAATCGCTTCCTGACTGTCAGTAAACATCCGCATGATCGCTGGTGCCAGCAGGAAGATCAACGGTGATACAACCGCATAGCCAATGGCATTCAACAAAAACGTAGTGCGAAATCCGGCTTTGATCCGCTCGATGTTCTTCGCTCCCGTATTTTGTCCGGTAAAGGTTCCCAGTGCCGTTCCGAGAGCATCGCCTACCTGCATTCCAAGCCCTTCCACTTTGATGCATACACCATACGCTACAACCAATGTCGTTCCATATGTATTTACCACTGCCTGTAATGTCATATCTGAAATAGAAATAATACTCATCTGCAACGCTGCCGGCAGACCATACACCAGCATTTGTTTTCCGATATAAGTATCCAGTTTCAGTTTATCTCTGCGGATCCGCAGCATCGGCAAAATCTTCCATGCATAAAGCAGGCAGGCCACGCCGGATATGATCTGCGCCAGTACGGTTGCAAATGCAGCACCGCCAACTCCCATAGGGATCACAGCCACAAATAAAATATCAAATACAATATTCAACAAACTGGAGATACCAAGAAAAATCAGCGGAACCACGGAATTACCCAGTGAGCGTAAAACGGCAGAAATCCAGTTGTACAACATCGTTCCGACAGAACCGGCGCAAATGATCCGCAAATACAAAACAGCCGCATCCAGCACCTCTGCAGGAGTCTGCAGCACGATCAGTAACGGTCTTGTCGTAAGCAGTCCGATCACTGTTACAAGTATCGTCATGCCAAGTGCAATAAATATAGATGAAAAGAATGTCTTTACTACTTTATCCTCTTCCTTTGCGCCATAGTACTGTGACATAACAACCGTTACCCCCGTCGTCAGACCGATGATCAACGAAAATACCAGATACATACCGACACCTGCCACACTGACCGCTGCCAGCGCATTATCCCCTAAAAAATGCCCTACAATATATGAATCTGCAAAATTATAGATTCTCTGAAAAACCAGTCCCAGCAACACAGGCATCGCAAACCTCAAAATCTGCGGTGCGATACGTCCGGAAGTCATATCCACCATAACTTCTTTCTTCATACTCTTCTCTTCCCCTTCCTGACCTTATTTCATGCTTGTATTGTATCTCATACCATTTTGAAAAAATAGTAATTTTCTTCCCAAAAACTGTAAAATCATATCACATACAGCACTTTTTTCATGTATTATAAAAG
>ERZ1034946.854-NODE-854-length-12030-cov-6.020960_pt1 | contig 12030 bp, 10 predicted proteins | sample MGYA00520591_ERZ1034946 | MGnify/ENA primary metagenome ERZ1034946 (study PRJEB33766, sample SAMN09781753) | gut metagenome | biome: gut microbiome | host: Homo sapiens | place: Madagascar | study: EMG produced TPA metagenomics assembly of the PRJNA485056 data set...
TTCTCATCCTTTCCCCAAAAATGCACCTGTACTTGTTCATTCACAGAGGCAATTGCTTTTAAAAAGGAACCAAGTTCCAGACTCTTTTCATCTTCGAAGTCTAAAATTGCATGCAAAACGACAGTTCGTCTCATCTTTTGAAACAATGGAGCAATCTGTTGTTTTAATTCTTCTGTTACCAATTTGCTCTGTTTTGAATTTTTTTTCATCTGATCCATATAGACTCCTTTTACAGCATTCCAACCAAATCCAAACTTGGCATTAAAGTTTCTTCTCCCGGTTTCCATTTTGCAGGGCACACCTGTTCTCCGTGCTCTTCTACATATTGAGCTGCCTGAACTTTTCTGAGAAGTTCTTCTGCATTTCTTCCAATTCCAAGATCATGTACTTCATATGCTTTGATTTTTCCATCCGGATTTATAATAAAAGTTCCTCTCAGTGCCTGACCTTTTTCCTTGAGTCTGACGCCAAAAAATTTTGCAAGCTCTCCTGTCGGATCAGCCAACATCGGATATTCAATTTTTTTAATCGTGTCCGATGCGTCTGCCCATGCCTTATGCACAAAATGTGTATCCATGGATACGGAATAAATCTCACAGCCACACTCTTGAAATGCTTCATAAAAATCTTGTAAATCGCCAAGCTCCGTAGGACATACAAATGTAAAATCTGCCGGATAAAAGAAAAATACAGACCAATGTCCAAGTATATCTTCCCTGGTAATTTCTTCAAATGCCCCGTTGTGATAAGCCTGTACTTTGAACGCTTTTACTTCTTCATTAATCAAACTTCGCATCATTTCACACACCTTTCTTTAATACTGTTACATTTATTATAGATATTTCTTATCTACTGTTCAAGCTGTTTTCTCGATCCTTCACTTATTTTGTACAATTTTTGCGTATTGTATAGTTTTTCAATAAAATCTATAAAAAGAAGATTTCTTATGCTTGTCATTTCAGCAAGCTTTGCTATAATGAAATCAGATAAATGTTCGACCATGCGAAAGGAGGAAATATATTATGGCAGACAATTTGAGTATCACAAATTTGAACGGTGTTACAGAAGATGAGGATACAACTTGCGGCATTAACGATATGAACTGCTTGTCAGAAGATGAAGATACGACTTGCAGTATCAATGATATGAACTGTGTCGCCGAGGACGAGGATACAACTTGCGGCATCAACGATATGAACTGCTTAGGTGAATAATCCACGCAAAAAGAGGAACTGCTTTTTATCTGCAGTTCCTCTTTTTCGTCTTTTATCTTAGACCGGATAACTTCCGTTTTCTGTATCAGCAACAGTCTGATCAACACCTGTCTGCTGCGCTTCTCTGTATTTAAAGAAGTCTGTTGCAACCTGTGGGAATAACGCATATGATAATACGTCTTCATCCTGCTGTGACCACTGTGCCATTTCTCCTTTTAATGTATCCAATTCATCCGGAATCAAATCTGCCGGACGGCATGTGATCACTTCTGTATCTCCGATACATTTCTTTTGAACTTCTTTGTTAAACGGTTTTACAGTTGCTCCGTATTTTCCGCTCAAGATATCTTTTGTCTCTTTTGTAGCCATCTTGTAACGTTCACCCATCAATACGTTAAATACAGCCTGTGTACCAACGATCTGTGAAGAAGGTGTTACAAGCGGCGGCTCGCCAAGATCTTTACGAACTCTCGGCACTTCTTCAAGCACATCGTAGAATTTGTCTTCTGCACCTTGTTCTTTTAACTGAGATGTCAGGTTTGACAACATACCACCTGGTACCTGATAAAGCAGTGTCTTGATATTTACACCAAGGTTCTTTGGATTTAACAATCCGGAATCCAAAGCTTCATCACGAATTGGTCTGAAGTAATCTGCAATCTCTGCCAACAGATTCTGATCAAGTCCTGTGTCATACGGTGTTCCCTTGAATGTCTCCACCATAACTTCTGTAGCCGGCTGAGATGTTCCCATTGCAAATGGTGAAATTGCTGTATCAATCACATCTACTCCCGCTTCAACTGCTTTCAAATATGTCATAGAAGCCACACCTGAAGTATAGTGTGTGTGAAGCTGAATTGGAAGATCTGTTGCATCTTTCATCGCTTCAATCAATTCGGTTGCTTTATAAGGAACCAAAAGTCCAGCCATATCTTTGATACAGATTGATGTCGCACCCATGTCTTCAATTTTCTTTGCAATATCCATCCAGTAATCTAATGTATAAGCATCTCCCAATGTGTAAGAAAGTGCTACCTGTGCATCTGCCTTTTCTGCTACTGCAGCTTTTACAGCAGTCTGAAGATTACGGATATCATTTAAGCAGTCAAAAATACGGATGATATCAATTCCGTTTGCTACAGATTTTTTAACGAAGTATTCTACTACGTCATCTGCATATGGACGGTATCCTAAGATATTCTGTCCACGGAATAACATCTGTAATTTTGTATTTTTAAATCCATCACGGAACTTACGAAGTCTCTCCCATGGATCTTCTTTTAAGAAGCGAAGTGATGCATCAAATGTAGCTCCCCCCCAGCATTCTACTGAGTGGTAACCTACCTGATCCATTTTATCTACGATTGGAAGCATCTGCTCTGTTGTCATTCTTGTCGCAATCAGAGACTGATGAGCATCACGTAAAATAGTTTCTGTAATTTTAATTGGTTTTTTTGTGATTTCCATTCTATTGTCCTCCATATTTATTTCACTCCAAAGATTGCCATAAATGTTCCGGCTGCTACCGCAGTACCGATTACACCGGCAACGTTAGGTCCCATCGCATGCATCAGCAAGAAGTTGGTAGGATCCGCCTCTGCACCGACTTTCTGAGAAACTCTGGCTGCCATAGGAACCGCAGACACACCTGCCGAACCAATCAGAGGGTTTACTTTTCCGCCCGACAGCTTACACATCAATTTACCGAACAGTACACCTGCCGCCGTACCGAACGCAAACGCTACAAGACCTAACACAACGATTTTGATTGTATCCAAGTTTAAGAATGCTTCTGCACTTGTTGTAGCACCAACCGAAGTACCAAGTAAGATAACTACGATGTACATCAACGCATTGGAAGCTGTCTCTGTCAGCTGTCTTACAACACCTGATTCTTTGAACAGGTTACCTAACATCAGCATACCAACAAGCGGAGCTGTTGTAGGAAGAATCAAAGAAACAACGATTGTGATAATAATCGGGAACAGAATCTTTTCCAGTTTGGAAACAGGTCTTAACTGCTCCATTTTGATTTTACGTTCTTTTTCTGTTGTCAATAGCTTCATGATCGGAGGCTGAATGATAGGAACGAGTGACATATAAGAGTATGCCGCCACTGCGATCGGTCCTAAAATTGCAGTCTGCTGCAATTTTCCGGCAAGGAAAATAGATGTCGGTCCATCTGCTCCACCGATGATTGAAATTGCTGCTGCCGCTTTGTCAGAGAATCCCATTGCCATTGCTCCAAGGTATGCCGCAAAGATACCAAACTGCGCTGCGGCACCGAGAAGGAAACTCTTTGGGTTAGCGATCAATGGTCCAAAGTCCGTCATCGCACCAACCCCCATAAAGATCAGAGATGGCAAAATTGCCCACTCATCTAATAAATAGAAATAATGTAATAATCCGCCGACCCCGTTTGAAGATTCTTCAATCGACATCATAATGTCCGGATAAATGTTAACTAACAGCATACCAAAGGCGATCGGAACCAATAAAAGTGGCTCAAATCCTTTTGCGATTGCCAAATATAGAAACACACATGCTACCAGAATCATGACATAATTTCCTACTGTAAGGTTAAAAAATGCCGTCTGATCCATGAGGTTTCCTAATGTACTTGTAATGTATTCCATTTTTTGACCCCCTAGTTCAATGTAGCCATTACTGCTCCTGCTTCTACTGCATCACCTACTGCCACATCAATACTTGCAACTGTTCCATCTTCCGGAGCTACAACCGGAATTTCCATCTTCATTGCTTCCAGAATGATTACTGTATCTCCTTTGGAAACTTTTTGTCCAACACTTGCCTCTACTTTAAATACTTTACCTGCTGCTCCTGCTTCTACTTTGATTCCGCCTGCTGCTCCCGCTGCTTTTGGTGCTGCCGCCGGTGCCTTCGGTGCAGGCGCTGCCTTTCTCGGTGCTGCTGCCGCTGCCGATGTTGCTGCTCCGTTCTCTTCTACTGTTACATCATATACATTGCCATTTACTGTGATTGTATAGCTTTTCATTTTTATTTTCCTCCTAAATTCTTCTACTTAATTCCAATTATTTGACGGGCGACGTCTGATAGAGCGCACTACAAAACCATCTGTCGATGTGCCTGTCTGTGCTGCAATTGCAGCTGTAATCACTGCCACTAATTCCAAATCGTCTACATACTCTGTATCTTCTTCTGCCGTCTCTGCAACTACAGGTGTCGCTGTCTGAACCGGCTGCGGACTCTTCTTTGTGAATTTCTCCACAAATGGTGGAATATATTTGATCAACGAAATCAAAAATGCCAGGAAAATCAAGACAACAAATACTGTTCCCATACCTAATACCGTATTCAATCCTGCTTTTTCTAAAATCTCTGCTGTCGTGTATTTTGCTGAAACATCCATAGACTCTAAGTTCAAGTCTTCATCAAACTTAAATTCAATCGTCGCATCTCTGTCTTCATATTCTGCCAATGTAGAAACAGAAAGTTCTTTATCGGATGCTTCAAACTCATATTCACCATGTTTTACATAAGAGCCACACTCTTTTTCAGCTCCCTCCCACGCATCAAGCATAGACAGGAAATTATCCCCCTCAATTGGAAGTCCTGACTGCATCATCGTGTAATCCAGCTGGTAGTCTGAAAGAGATCTAAATTGCTCAAACCCTTCTTTTCCCATCTGGGAAAAACTAGTGATAAGTGTCTCTGTTATCTGTTGTGCTGCAGATTCATCATATTCGGTGTCTGCTTTCTGGGAACACCCTGCAAAACTAAGCGATGCTGCCAAAACACATACTATTAAGCTCATTCTTTTCTTCACTTTGCCTCACCTCACTAAACCGTTCCGTGTTTTTTTGCCGGGTGGTCTTCTCTCTTTGTGAACAGCATCTCAAATGCACCTATCAAATATTTTCTTGTATCTGCAGGTTCAATGATCGTGTCTACATAGCCACGTCTTGCCGCAGATATCGGACTTGACTGAATCTCTCTGTATTCTGAAGCCTTTGCATTGATTGTCTCTGCATCCGAATCCGCATACATAATTTTTGCTGCCAATGTCGAATCCATCATTCCAATCTCTGCTGTTGGCCATGCGTATACCATATCAGCCCCGATAGATTTGCTGTTCATTGTCACATAAGCACTTCCATATGCTTTTCCAATAATCAAATTTACTTTTGGTACTGTTGCATTTGCAAATGCATAAGTTAATTTTGCCGCTTCTCTTGCAAGCGATTTTTCAGAACATTTGCTCGCCTCAAATCCTGTCACATTTGTAAGGGTTACAACCGGGATATTGAATGCATCACAGAAGTTCACAAAATCAGCCGCTTTCTTACATCCGCGTACAGACAATGTTCCGCCAAATTCCTGCACGGCGTTGCCTTCTTCATCATATATCTTCGCGCGATTTGCAACGGCTCCGATTGTCATTCCATTCAAGCGGATAAAACCGGTCACCATATCTTTTCCGTATTCTTTCTTTGTCTCAAAGAATACATTGTCATCAGATACTAAAGCAAGAACGATAGAAGTATCCTCGACTGCATTGTCAATACCTTCACAAACACGATTCAAATCATCCAGACACTCATCATAAGACGCATCATCTTCATTGTTTGTTGGAAGCATGCATACTAAAGAACGAATCTGTCCAAGGATCTCCTCCTCTGTTCCAACTCCATCAACCAAACCGGATTCTTCGCTTTGGAATTTTGCAGATGAAGTGTCACATTTTGAAACCTCATTTCCTGCAATTGCATTTGGAGCATTTAAAAATAATTTCCCATTTCCTTCCATAAAAGTAAAATCAGTCATCGCAGATGCAACGGCAAGTCCACCACCGCATTTTCCCAAAACTGCTGTAATCTGTGGAATCACCCCAGATGCCATAGCCTGTTTCATATAAAGGCTGCCAAATCCATTCAATGCATCCGTTGCCTCTTGAAGTCTTAATCCTGCGCAGTCTACAAGACCAATAACCGGTGCTCCCATCTTCATTGCCATATCATAAATATTGGCAATCTTCTTTGCGTGCATCTCTCCGATCGCTCCTTTTAAAACAGAAGCATCCTGGCTGTATACGTACACCAAATTGCCATCAATCACTCCATAACCTGTGATGACACCATCAGCCGGAGTCTCTTTCTCCTGCATGTTAAAGTCGGTTGTTCTTGCTGTAACTGCGCCACCGATTTCAACAAAGCTTCCTTCGTCAAGTAAAGTGGCAATTCTTGTACTTGCGAGGTTTTTAGATGTTGTGTTGCTCATAAATCTAGTCCTCCATTTTTATATATTTTTTTAAAAGTTAAACCAATTTTCTGCCAATTTTAATTATATCTTATATTTTTAGAAATAGCAATTCTTTTTCCATAATATTTGATATTTTTTTCACATACCCTACTTTCTAAAAAAAACATTTGTACCTGTCTTTCGTTTATGCTACAATTCAACTTACGGGATAATAATTTACTAAATTACTTTAAGGAGGTATTCGGATTGAACGTATCAGACAGAATAGCGAAGCTTCGTTCCTTTATGGAAGAAAAACATATCGATGCTTATGTTGTGCCATCTGCAGATAATCACCAAAGTGAATATGTCGGTGAACATTTTAAATCCAGAGAATTTATCACTGGTTTTACAGGTTCAGCGGGAACCGCTGTAATCACAAAAGATGCTGCAGGTCTTTGGACAGACGGACGTTATTTTATTCAGGCGGAAGCTCAGCTTGCCGGGAGTGGTGTAACACTCTATCGCATGGGTAACGCGGGAGTTCCAACTGTCTCGGAGTATCTTGACTCTGTACTCCCTGAAAATGGGACTTTAGGATTTGACGGACGTGTCATCGCTATGCAGGAAGGAAAAGATTTCGCAGAACAATTTTCTTATAAGAATATCCGTATTGAATACTCTTACGACCTTGTGGATGCCGTTTGGGAAGAACGGCCAAGCCTTGCAGCCGAACCTGTATTTTTACTGGATGAAAAATTTTCCGGTGAAGCCACAACTTCCAAACTCTCTCGCTTGAGAGATGCAATGAAGGAAAACGGTGCTGACGTACATGTTTTAACTACATTGGACGATATTGCATGGCTTCTTAATATCAGAGGAAACGATGTAATGTATTCTCCTCTTGTTCTAAGTTATGCTGTAATCACGATGAATGAAGTACATTTATTTATAGATGAAAGCAGACTAGATGAACATGTAAAATCAGAACTTAAAAAGGATAATGTTGTTTTCCATCCATATAATGACATTTATACTTTTGTAAAAGACTTTGATTCTAATAACACAGTCCTGATTGACCCTGCAAGAATCAATTATGCTTTGTATAATAATATCCCGGATAGTACAAAAAAAGTTGAAAAGACCAATCCTACTATTTTATATAAAGCAATGAAGAATGATGTAGAAATTGAAAACATCAAAAAAGCACATGTAAAGGATGGCGTTGCTCATACGAAATTCATGTATTGGTTAAAAACAAGCCTTGGTAAAGAAAAGATGACTGAGATGAGCGCATCAGACAAACTTGAAAGTCTGCGCGCCCAACAGGAAGGTTTCTTATGGCCTAGCTTTGAGCCAATCTGCGCATTCAAGGCAAACGCTGCAATGTGTCACTACACTTCTTCCGCAGAGACAGACTGTGAGTTGACAGCCGGAAATCTGTTCTTAACAGACACTGGTGGAAATTACTATGAAGGTTCCACAGATATTACAAGAACTGTTGCTTTAGGAGAGATCAATGATGAGTTGAAACTTCATTTCACAACAGTTTTAAGAAGTATGATGAACCTGTCAAGAGCCAAATTTTTGTATGGCTGCTGCGGTTATAATCTTGATGTATTAGCCCGTCAGCCAATGTGGGAATTAGGTCTTGATTACAATCACGGTACCGGACACGGCGTTGGTTATCTTCTAAATATCCACGAAGGACCTACCGGTTTTAGATGGCGCATTCGCGGACATGAAGCGCATCCGTTGGAAGCCGGCATGGTGATTACAGATGAACCTGGTATTTATATCGAGGGTTCTCATGGTATCCGTACCGAAAATGAATTAGTAGTACGAAAAGGTGAAGAGACTGAGTATGGACAGTTCATGTACTTTGAGCCAATCACCTATGTACCTATTGATTTGGATGCAATCAATCCAGATCTTCTGAGGGAAGATGAAAAAGCCTGGCTGAATGCATATCATAAGCAAGTTTATGATATCATCGCTCCTCATCTGACAAAAGAGGAAGAAGAATGGCTTCGCATCTACACGAGAGAAATTTAAAATAACTTTATTTGGAGGACTTTATTTATGGGAACAGCAAAAAAAGCAAAATATCCGATTGGATTTTACATTTGTTGTATCACTTACACATTTGAACGTTTTGCGTTCTATGGTACAAAACCGCTTTTAGCCTTATTCCTTGCTGCATCTGTAGCAGAAGGCGGTATCGGAGTAACTAAAGCACAGGCTGGTGAAATCGCAGTTTGGCTTACTTCACTTACATACATCACACCAATTATCGGAGGATGGTTAAGCGACCGTTTCTTAGGTGCCAGATATGCCGTTACACTTGGATGTATCATCATGGGTCTTGGATATTTCTGCGGATGGCAGGCACACAGCGTACCTATGGTATGGGTAATGATTTTAGTCGTATCTATCGGTACTGCATTCTTCAAGGGAAACCTTGCTGCTATTATCGGACGTCTGTTTGATGACCAGGATTTACTGGATTCAGCATTTTCTATCCAGTATTCATTCGTTAACATTGGTTCTTTCTTTGGATCTATGATCTGTGCAACATTATATATGTACACATTTAAGCAAGGACAGATGTTAGGTTTCCGTCAGGTATTCTTACTTAGCGGTATTCTTGTAATCATCGGTGGTATTTTCTTTACACTTTGCTATGGAAAATTACAGGGACAGGGTATCAAGCCATTTAAATATCTTACAGATACAAACGGAAATGTAATCGGTGAAGTAAAGAAAGAAAAGAAAGAAAAACGTATGGGCTATCGTCTTGGTATCTGCCATCTCAATTATTTTCTGGCTGGCTTACTATCAGCAGGACGTTGTTCTTACATTCTACTTACAGGATTATGTAAACAGAGACCTTGGTTTCTTCGAACTTTCGCCAGCTCACTTAACAACAACATGGAATGGTCTGTTATGTATCGTTCTCAGTTTGGCAGCTGCTAAATTGTGGGCAAAATTAGCAAAAAGACCTCAAGGTGACTTGTCAATGTTCAGCAAAATCACTCTTGCATTTGTATTCTTGGGAATCTCTTACATTATGCTTGTAATGACAGAGTTAACAAGAGGTGTTGGTGCTCCATCTTCTGTAAAAGGTAATGTAATGTGGATCTTCTTATTCGGAATCTTCCTTACAATCGGTGAGATTTGCTTCTCCCCACTTGGAAACTCTTTCGTAAGTAAGTATGCTCCAAAGAAATACTTATCTGTATTGATGGGTGTTTGGACTTTAGCAACATTCTTTGCAAACTTAATCAACGGTCAATTCCAGAAAATCGTTGAAAAAATGGGTATTATGCCAGTATTCGTAACATTTGCAATCGTTGCATTCATCTGTGCGGTTGTTATGTTCTTACTGACAAAACCATTAAACAAGTTAACAGAAGAATAAGTTTCCATACAAAAAACTGGTTTGAAAATAAAATTCAAACCAGTTTTTTTCATATTTTTGATTTATTCCTTTCGATTCCGATACTGCACAGGCGTCATATCATATGCCTTTTTAAATAATCTGTTAAAATGCTCTACATTCTGATATCCAACTGCCAATGCTACTTTTTCTACAGTCATGTTTCCTGTCTTCAGCAAATTCTTTGCTTTTTTCATTCTTGCTTTTTTAACGATTTCTCCAAATGTCATACCTGATTTTTCCTTAATATATTTTGACAAATACGGCTTTGATAAAAAGAATTTTTCAGAAAGATCATCTAAAGTCACATGCAAATAATTCGCCTGGATATAATTCAAAATTTCTATCATTCTCTCCTCTTTTTCGTCGTTAGCATGCTGTATCTCTTCAATTTTATTTACCGCAACGGTCAATGCCTCTATAGATGCCTTGATGATATCTGCATCAATTCCAACTCCCCAGTATACCTTTCCTTTACAGTTTACCCCTACATATGCCACTGCCTTTGACGACGAGCCTTTAGTAAGAGAATGTTCTTCATAAAAAGATAACTCGTAACCGATATTAAAATATTGTTTGATTGCATTGCTGACAGCATCCAACCGTCCATTTCCAACACCCATCATCACATATTTTCTGCCATCATAGCCAATAGTCACATCTGCTTTCATTCCATCTCCCTGTTCAAAATGGCATTCATCAATTGCAAACGTATTTTTGACATGAATATAATTCTCTTCAAAAATATGATAAATCCATTCCGAAGTAAGTTCTTTATGCGCCTTGTCTGACACATCCTTCACAAGATAACCAACTTCCTCCCGCATTTTTTCTGGAAGACTAATTCCAAAACTTTGTTTTAATATGTAGTTTACGCCGCCTTTTCCTGACTGGCTGTTAATGCGAATCACATCTGAATCATATTCTCTTCCAACATCTTTTGGGTCAATCGGAAGATATGGAACTGTCCAATGGGCGCGCTCTTTTTCTTCTCTATATGCCATTCCTTTCGCAATTGCATCTTGATGCGATCCCGAAAATGCAGTAAATACCAATTCTCCAGCATATGGCTGTCTTTCGTACACATGCATTCTTGTCAGTCTCTCGTATTTTTCACAAATCTCTCCCATATTTGAAAAATCAAGTTTTGGATCCACGCCATGAGAAAACATATTCATCGCCAGTGTGATGATATCCACATTTCCTGTTCGCTCTCCATTTCCAAATAAGGTTCCCTCGATTCTATCAGCTCCTGCAAGCACACCAAGTTCTGCATCACAGACTCCGCATCCTCTGTCATTATGTGGATGCAGACATAAGATCACATTCTCTCTGTACAGCAGATTTTTACTCATATACTCTACCTGTGTTGCAAACACATGCGGCATTGCATTTTCAACAGTTGTCGGAAGATTGATGATGACTTTATTATCTTTCGTCGGTCTCCACTCTTCCAACACTGCATTGCACACCTCCAATGCATAATCAACCTCGGTTCCAGGAAAGCTCTCTGGGCTGTATTGAAATGTAAAGTTTCCTTCTGTCTCATCCGCAAGTTTTTTTAACAGTTTTGCACCGTCGATTGCAATCTGCTTTACTTCTTCTTTTGATTTTTTGAACACCTGCTCTCGTTGCGCTACCGATGTCGAATTATATAAATGAATTACTGCATGCGGTGCTCCTTTGACTGCCTCAAATGTCTTCTTGATGATATGTTCACGCGCCTGCGTCAGAACCTGAATCGTCACATCATCCGGAATCATATTCTGCTCAATCAAGGTTCGCAGAAACTGATACTCTGTCTCTGAAGCTGCCGGAAAACCAACTTCAATCTCTTTGAATCCAATTGCTAAAAGCATCTGAAAAAATTCTATCTTTTCTTCCAAACTCATCGGCTCAATCAGTGCCTGATTTCCATCTCGCAGATCCACACTGCACCAAATCGGCGCTTTGTCAATATAATCTTTTTTTACCCAATCATAGCTGATTTCAGGCGGCATAAAATAACTTCTCTCATATTTTTCAAAATTCTTCATCTTTCTTACCCCTTTGTTAAAATAAATCAATTTTATTATCTTTATTTATCCTACCATATTTATCCATCACGCAACAGTGACAAATTTAATCATTTTTATTGATTTATTTTAACATATACAT
>ERZ1034946.855-NODE-855-length-12024-cov-17.715014_pt1 | contig 12024 bp, 12 predicted proteins | sample MGYA00520591_ERZ1034946 | MGnify/ENA primary metagenome ERZ1034946 (study PRJEB33766, sample SAMN09781753) | gut metagenome | biome: gut microbiome | host: Homo sapiens | place: Madagascar | study: EMG produced TPA metagenomics assembly of the PRJNA485056 data...
TATTTATGTTTTTTTTATCATAATATATATAGATGATTTATTTGAATTATTTGGCGGTAATTCAACAATATAAATTTTTTACAGGAAGTGGAGAGCTATGAACTCTTCACTTTTTTGCGTTATATCTATATATATATAGAAAAAACGACCATTTTTTCTATTTTTTTTTACATATATAAGTAGGACGAATTAAGAAAGGACTATAAAAATGATAGTCGAAATCAGAAATAAATATACACAAGAACCAATGGTTCGTTTAGATATTGATATCGGACTTAACTGTGTTTTTATAAATCAGGTTATTAATATAGATAACGAAAATTTCTTAAAAGAACAACATATAGAAAAAAATAATTTAGAACAGGATATTGAAAAATGGACAACAAAAAGGAATCTTTATGAATCAGACAAACAGGCAGACATCCATATTATGAAAATACTGGATTGTGAAGACAACAAAAATTATTTAGGGCGAATGAAGGAATTTTCCTATATGGCAATGCTGCTTCAATATTTTGATATAGGGGATGACTATGTTATCACACCTGTATTTGATGAATTAGTCTGTTTCCTATATTTAAACCCATATTTATATAAAATCCATTATTTGGGGGTGTATTGTAATGATTTTAATGCACAAAAATGTTCCTGTAGCTGAAATTGAAATAAAAAATAACGCTATTTTAAATTTTTCACATATCTACAATTTTGATGAATTACCAATGGGCATAAATAATAAATCGATGGGCATTAATACAATGCTGATTAAATCATGGATAAAAACAAGGACTGTCCCAAATGGGCGTCCTGGAATAGAAAATATTATCAAAAAACTAGGAATGACATTAAGTGATGCAAGCATAAAGTCAATGGGGCTTAGTTTAACTGATACATATTGGTTTAAAGAAAAAGAAAGCCTATTGCAATGGAAAGATGTTAATTTTCATGATAATGGATTTTATCCAGTATTTGCACATTCTTATTTTGTGGATGAGCTAAAATTTGAGAAATCTCCAGATTATACAACAGACGGAGAAATGGAGAAGTTCTGGATTTCAATGAATAACCAGGCTTTCTTGTGTAAGAAAGATAATCAATTCCATAACACACAAATTGCAAATGAAGTATTTATTTATAAATTATGTTCCTTATTAGATATACCTTGTACGCCTTATTTTAAAAGTGAAATAAAAGGGAATTATTTGTGTATGACACCTAATTTTGTAAAGAATTCAAATACAGATTATTTCAATGCAATGCAGATATTACATGAAGACTTTTCAAGAACAGGAGATTCTTTATTCTTATACATCAAAAATAAAATGGGATTTGAAAAAGAACTGGAGCAAATGAAATATATCGACCTGTTGACAAAACAGCAGGACCGTCATTTAAAAAACATCGGGTTTTTTAAAGAAGGCAATCATATTCGTTTTGTTCCGTTATTTGATAATGGAAATTGTTTAGGGTTCAATGGAATGAAAAACAATAATGATTATAAGCCGTTTAATAAAACATTTGACGATGTAGCACAAGATTTAACTTTTATTCCAGATATTAACGAATCAGAAATATTGAACTTATTAAAAGAGGTCTATGAGGATTATAAGATACAAGAACAGTTTTTTGAAATTGCAAAGTCAGAATTAGTAGATAGTAATTTACGTTTGATTGAGGCAAAAGAAAATTTTTATATGGAGGAGGACATTACATTAGAATGATTTATACAAGTTATTTTGGAAATATGAAAAATTTTCCAGACAATGTAAAACCAATTTCCATTGCAAGATGGCAGCCCAAATGGTTAAAAGATATCCCTAAGTGTTTAAGTATAGCACCATTGGAAAGTACATTGTCAAAGTACAAAAATGGATTACTGGATGAAAGTGGATATGATAAAGAATATAAAGAACAGGTGCTTGCAAAGAAGACACCAGAAGAATTTTTAAAGGAATTAGAACAATTATCTGGCATAAAAGATATTGCTATAAGTAAGAAAAACCATATTGCTCTATTGTGTTATGAAAAAGATGGAGCTTTTTGCCATAGAAATCTATTCTCATCTTATATGAGAGAATCTGGAATCCCAATCAAAGAATTAAATAAAGAAGATATCGAATTAATAAAACAATGGAATCAACCAGAAAAATATTATGCTTTCATTGCAGATTCACAAATTGCTGATTGTGCAAAGGAAGATGTAAAACGGGCAATTGATTGGTTTTGTAAAAAAGGCTATGGCATCAAAACGACAGAAGCTTCTTTAAAAATTTTAGAAAATATAAATCCAGAGGTTGCTAAAGAAGTTGAAATATCATCAATTGAAGAAATTCAGGGAGCTACATTTGATTCAGGTAAGATAGATTTTGTTCTTATGAACATGACATATAATACATTTCTTGCAAATACATACCATATAGACAGTGCAAACTATGTCCATGCAAATTTAAGAACAAATGAATTAACTTTTAATACAGAAGCCTTTGTTCATAAAGTAAATGAAGTTTATGATTTTGTAAAAAATGCTAGAAATGATAAAGAACAAATAAATGATGAAATAGAAAGGTAAATGATAATGAACGAATCTTATGAACAAGGGAACAAAAGAATAGAAGAGGTGATATAAATGGAAGAAAAATTTTTATACGTAGTTAGTGACTTTAATGATTATGTGTATGTAGTAATGGCAACATCCGAAGAGAATGCCATAGATTTAGTGAATTATCACACTGGACAGGATAAAGAAGATTGGATTGTAAATCTGGCAGATAATGACGATGGAAAAATAATAGACGAGGCAAATAGCTTAGAAGAAAAAGAGGAATATGATGACAGATAAAGAAATGGCAATTGAAATTGCAAAGAAAGTAAAAGAAAAAGGTGGACGGACATTTTATGTAGGTGGATATGTTCGGGATAAATTATTAGGAAAAGAGAACAAGGATATCGATATCGAAGTCCATGAAATCACACCACAAGAGTTACGGGAAATTTTATCTGAATTAGGGATTGTCACAGAAATGGGTGCTTCCTTTGGAATCTTAGGTTTAAAAGGATATGATATTGATGTTGCACAGCCACGTTCAGAAAAAGGTTCAGGTCGTGGGCATCGGGATTTTGAAGTATATGTAGACCCGTTTATTGGATATAAACAGGCTGCAATAAGACGGGATTTCACAATGAATGCCCTAATGGAAGATGTTTTGACAGGAGAAGTCTTAGACTACTTTGGTGGAATAGAAGACTTAAAGACAGGAACCATTAAACACGTTAATGATAAAACGTTTGTAGAAGACCCCCTTCGTGTATTAAGGGCTTGCCAGTTTGCAGCAAGGTTTAACATGAATCTTGCAGACGAAACACTGGAATTAGGACAAACAATGGATTTATCTACATTGCCACGGGAACGGATTTATGGCGAACTACAGAAAGCTTTGTTAAAATCAAAACATCCTAGCATTTTCTTTGAAAATTTACGTTCCATGAATCAGTTAAATGATTGGTTCCCCGAATTAAAAGCATTAATTGGATGTGAACAGTCTTTAAAATGGCATCCTGAAGGTGATGTATGGAATCATACAATGTTAGTCTTGGATTATGCTGCAAGTCTCCGTGATAAAGCTGTTTATCCAGAGGCATTTATGTTAGCAGCCCTTTGCCATGATTTCGGAAAACCAGAAGCGACAACGAATAAAGATGGGAAAATTCAGGCTATCGGACATGAATGGAAGGGAATTCCAATAGCAGAACGTTTCTTAGATAGGGTAGTCCACGAAAATGATATCAATAAATATGTATTAAATATGGTTGGGTTACATATGAAACCGAATCAATATGCGTCACCGACATTGCCCCATCCTAAAAAGAAATCGACAAACGCATTATTTGATAATTCTATTTGCCCAAATGATTTGTTATTACTGGCAAAAGCAGACCACTTCGGACGTGACATTCAGGAAGAATATTCAATACAAGAAAAATTTTTAAGGGAACGATTGGATTGGTATGAAAACAACACAAAAAATATGCCACAGGTAACAGGAGCAGATTTAATTGAATTAGGATTAAAACCTGGACCAGAATTTAAGGAAATATTAGATTTCACACATAGATTATGGTTAGCAGATGTTCCTAAAAATGCTGCATTAAAACAAGCAATAGGAACTTTTTCTATTAATAATACAAAAGAAAAACAAAAGGACAATGATTATGACGAGCCAGAATTGGAGGATAGATGATGATGATTAAATTTAAATGCTTCGATAAAAAAGCAAAAAAGTGGTCAAAAACACCGTTGGAATACCAGATAAAAGATATTAATTATTATACAGATTACGAATGGTGCCAATATTTAGGTATTCATGATGTTGATGATAAAGAGTTATATCAAGGAGATATAATTGAATTAGAAATCACAGAGAAGCTTATGAAAACATCATTTCGTTCCTCTATTTTAGGAAAGTATTGCGAAAAACATCCAGAAATAACACATATCATTTTGGAATTTAAAATGCAGGATATTATATCCATGAAATATAATGTTTACCCCAAAATTAATGGTAAAATCAACTATAAAAAAAATGGAAAAGCAGAAAAACTTACATCAGGTGAGGATTCTAATTTTCCTCAATATCTTATTCAAAAGGGTGCTAAATATATTGGCAATATACTGGAACAGCCAGATTTGTTTAAAAGACAGTATATTCCACTGAAAAAAGATATCATTAGTATGTATTATGATAGTAATAACTATGGAAATTTTATTGTTTTAGATAGCGATGACTCTATAAAGATTCAAAATTTAGAGAATGGCAATATTTTAAATTTATCTGTTGATGAATGCATAGACCTTAACCAAAGGGGAAATCTCGATTATTCGGATGAAGCAGATTTAGAAACCTATGTCAAAGATTTATATTTATATACAAACTTTTTCGAATCAGAAACTGAAGCGATAAAAGCTTACGAAACATATTTTGAATTAACTGAAGAAGATAATGATTATCGAAAGAAAAATCAAAATGATACAACACCAAAAACAGAAATGAAAGAAGACGAATTAGAATATGATAAAGAATTATAAGATGCCATTTCTTCCAGATTTCATAGATAAATCATGGGACGAATTTTTAAATCTACCAGAAGCGAAAGAAAAGCTGGAAAAAATTCAAAAAGAAATTGAAATAGATTATTTTCCTGAAGAAAAGAATGTACTTCGTTTTATGAATTTAGATATTTTCCAATTAAAATATATTATAGTCGGGATGGACCCATATCCATCTGTCTATGATTGTTTCGATGAAAATAAATTAATCTATGTACAAAAACCAGTTGCAACAGGACGGAGTTTTGAAGTGGGGAACTTAGATAGTTGGTTGCAAAAATATAAACAGGCATCTCTCAGAAATATATTAAAAACAATTTATTACAATGAAACAGGTAAAAAAGTCCCTTTATCAGAAGTCCAGAAATCTATTATTGATGGGACTTTCAAAATCCTTCCACCCAAAGAATGGTTCAATTATATGGAAAAACAAGGAATCATGTTTTTAAATGCAACATTAACAGTGAAACCCTACACTCCAGGTTCCCATGAAAAATATTGGGAACAATTTATGCAGATGTTAATTGATTATTTGAATAGCAAGAACAAAGAAATTATCTGGGTATTATGGGGGAATAAAGCATATAAAAGATTTTATCCATATGTGTCGAATACAATTGTAAGCCCTCATCCACGGGTACAGGACTTTATTGACCATAATTGTTTCCACTGGATGCCAGATATAGATTGGACTGGGTATTCACAAGGAAACTATGATAATAATATGTTTTTTGTTGATATAAAGGAGGAAAAAAATGAATGAAATTAAATTTAAACGGTTCAATATAGACTCTAAACAAATTTCAGATGTTCCTGAAGATTATAAATTGAGTGATATCGATGGGTTCTCGATATACATCTATTTACAATATTTAGGGCTTGAGGACGCAAATAACAAAGACTTATATCAAGGAGATATTATCGAACTGCATATCACAAAAGAGTTAATGAAATCGTCCTTTTGCAGCTCTAATTTGGGAAAATATTGTGGCAACCATCCAGAAGTAACAGATATTCTTCTCATTTTCGATAATCCTACTACTTTGACTATGCAATATAAAGTTGCTCAAAAAATAAATGGAAATCTTGATTATGATGAAGAAGGAGATGGAGATTTAAATATTATTACCTATGGTGAAGACAGTAATTTTCCTCAATATCTTATTTCTAAGGGGGCTATATATATTGGAAATATCTTAGAAATGGAATCTATACTTACAAAAAATTTTGAATACAAAGAATCTGAATATGATAGATAATGATATGATAAGAGACTATAATGAATGGTTTTATAGTCTCTTATTTTAATTAATAAATGGAATTTAAAACTTTTATTGTCTAAAAATACAAAGTTCGCATTTTTTTTATACATATAACATTATAAATAGAAAGGAGCTTAAAAAATATGGGTAAATTTATTGTAATCGGTGTAGTCACCGTATGTCTGTTGTTATTGTTTACATTAGGATATGTCAAAGCGGCGCCTGATACAGCAATTATTATTTCTGGTCTCAGGAAGAAACAAAAGATTTTAATTGGTAAGGCAGGAATTAAGATTCCATTTTTAGAAAGAATGGATAAACTTAATTTAAAACTAATTCCGATTGATGTAAAAACATCGAATGCGGTGCCGACAGCAGATTATATTAACATTAATGTAGATGCAACAGTCAATGTAAAAATCAGTAATCAATCCGATAAATTAGGATTAGCTGCTGAAAACTTCTTAAATAAGAATACAGAATATATTGCAGGTGTTGCAAGGGAAGTACTGGAAGGTAATGTCCGTGAAATTGTCGGCAAAATGAAGCTGGAAGAAATGGTTTCAGACAGACAGAAATTCGCAAACCTTGTAAAAGAAAACGCAGAACCAGACTTAGCTGCAATGGGACTTGATATCATCAGTTTTAATGTGCAGAATTTCGTAGACGGAAATGATGTAATTGAAAATCTTGGTATTGATAATATCGTAAAAATTAAGAAAGCTGCTGCAATTGCAAGGGCTGAGTCAGAAAAGGAAATAAAAGTCGCACAGGCACGGGCTGATAAAGAAGCCAATGACGCACAGGTAATATCACAGACAGAAATTGCAAAAAAGCAGAACGAACTTGCAATCCAGAAAGCAGAATTAAAGAAAGAATCCGACATTAAGAAGGCGGAAGCTGATGCAGCATATAATATTCAGTCGCAGGAACAGCGTAAAACAATTGAAGTTGCCACAGCAAATGCAGATATTGCAAAGCAGGAACGTGATATCGAATTAAAGAAGAAAGAAGCAGAAGCCAAGGAACAGGAATTAAATGCAACGATTAAAAAACAGGCTGATGCACAGAAATATGCGGCACAGCAGAAGGCTGATGCAGAATTATATCAGAGACAGAAAGAAGCCGAAGCAAAGAAATTTGAGTTAGAGAGGGAAGCTGAAGCCCAGAAGATTAAGGCGGAAGCTGATATGTTCAAAGCTGAAAAAGAAGCATCTGCAATTAAAGCAAAAGGTCTTGCCGAAGCAGAGGCTATCAAGGCTAAATCTTTAGCAGAGGCAGAAGGTATTGAAAAGAAAGCAGAAGCCCAGGCAAAGATGAAAGATGCATCCATATTGGAAATGTACTTTAAGGTATTACCTGAAATTGCTAAATCCGTTGCAGAACCTTTAGGGAATATCGACAAGATTACAATGTATGGCGAAGGAAATACATCTAAAATGGTCAAAGATATTACCTTGGCAACCCAGCAGATTACAGAAGGACTTACAGCAGGACTTGGTTTTGACTTGAAAAATAAACTTGCAGGAACAGTACAAAAAGTTGCATCAAAATCAGAAAATAATATAGAAGAAAGTGAAGATGCTTCAAACGATAATGGAGACTATACTGAACTTCTTACAGAATAGAACAAAATAAGGGCGGGCACATGCTCGCCTTTCTTAAAATAACTTGGCAAATAATTATACAAATGAGGTACTAATAAGAATATGTGAGCCTCCCCTTAAAACCAAATTGTCTTCATGTGTTTTGCAGTCCATTAATATGCCAATTAGGAACAAAAAAAATAGAAAGGAGAACGTGCGAACCCACAGGAAAACCAGTGATTTTCGCACTAATTATTTATGTCACATATAACTATATTTGTATTTTCAATTATTTTCTTATTTTTAGCATTATTCTTTCTTTATGTAGGAGATAAAAAGGATATAACATATTTGTACATTCCATTTGGAATTTTCCTTATTTTAGCCATTCTAGGCATATCAATCACTATTACTTAATAAATGTGTTAATGCCCCAAAAGGACTACCTAAATCACAGATAGTCTTTTTTTATAATAGGTATTGATAGAATTTAAATAGTTCGATATGGTATTAGAAGACTTAATATAAGTCTCCTATTTTTTGTGTTTCTAATAGTGTCAGTTCTAAAATATTACTATCTTTGCGATTTTTTTTGACATATATAATTAGATAATATAATATGAAAGGCTGATAATATATGGATAGAGAATTTGATGATGCAATTAGGGATTATGCAGAAGCTGTTAGAGATACCTTTATACAGAAAAGACAAGCAGGACAAAGTATTGATGACTTGGTTAATCAATTGGAAGGAACAATTAAAGAAAAAAGACTCGATATATATGATGATAGTAAATTGGAAATGAACCCAGAAAGAAATTCATTTATTATCTGTCTTGTTCCAAATATGGATAAAGCAAGAAGAAATGTTGCCATAGCACATGAATTAGGTCACTTATTTTTACACACAAATTTCATCGCATCTAAAACGGATGCTGAACAACTATATATTCCTGATTTCTATAAAAATCGTGATTATAAAAAGGAAAAAGAGGCAAATGACTTTGCCATGAACCTGCTTATGCCAAAAAGTGAATACATTGATAAAGTGAAGCGTTATACAAATCCACAAACGGATGATGTAAACATACAAAGTGTTGCTGAATATTTTGGAGTCTCCGTTGATGATGCTCTTTACAGGGGTGTTAAATTAGGGATATTACATTGGTGGTAGTAAAATATTGTGTCATGGACTATTTAGGAATAAATCCTTAATAGTCCTATTTTTATTTGTTATCCCGAATTCTTTATTATTTTTTAGAAAATAACTAGGTTTCGCCATTTTTTTTATCATATAAAAATAGAATATAAAATCATAGAAAGGACAAGGAACTATATCAATGTTAAAGAAATATTTAGACTTATTATCTTCCATCTATAGTGAAAATGGTACAAGATTTGATTTTAGTACCTATTTACAGGTATTAAAATACACCTGCGGATTAATGGGTGTAATTTTAGCAATTTTTGTATTAATTGCTGCAACCATTGGATTACCTGTCATTTTTTATAAAAACTTTGTTTCTAAATATAAGCCAGAACGATTTATACCAGATTTAAATGTCGAAAATTTTGACAGAAAAACATATGATATGCATCATAAAAAATATGTATTTAGAAAAATTATTTATTTCGTATGTTTAGGTGTCTTTTATATTCCATTTATGATTCCAACAGTATTGTTTTTATTAAATATTATGTTTGGTATCTAAGAAATAGGAGAATATATATATATGTTAGAAGGAAAAGAAATAGTATTAGTCGCTTTTCTATTGGCAATGATTGGAATCCTCATTTACATATTAATCCTTAATTGGGGTTATTTTGACTATCCGACATTATTCCAATATTTACAGTATAATGATATTGTAATGTTTCCATATGGAGTTAGAAACATTATTAATCCATATAATGATTATAGTCCGTGTCAGGCTTCAAGCGGAGACCACAGTGTTTATTCAAGACGAAATATAATGGGAGTATTAGATAAATTATATAGAATTTCAAAAAAGATAGAAAAGGAAAAAACAAATTACAAAAAAAATAAAAGCAAGGACAGACTTTTATGTTTAGACCATGAATATAAATATTATAAGGAATTGTTGATTTCTAACATAGATGAAGCAATCCGTTATGATAAAAAAACAGCCTTAAAACATATCGAATATGCTTTTGCGTGGTATAAAAATAATAATCCTTTCTTTTTATATCAGATATTACAGGAATGCATGGAAGATTGCGCAACCGTTTTCCAAAAAATTCAACAAAACTGTCTTTGTGATTTTAGTGAATGGGAAATGGGAGAAACCTTTAGAACCATTTTAAATTATTTATCAATGCTCAGTCCATCAAAATATAATGAAAAAGTAAAAGAAGAAATTTATAATAATTTTATGGCAAATTTAGAAAGGGGAAAAATAAAAAATGAATAAAATACATGATTTTTCTATTAGCAGTTATATTATTTCAATCATAATTGGGCTACTGTTTTTCTTTTCAATGAAGTATTATGCCTGCCCAGCAGCTACACTTGCGTCTTCTGGATATTTTTGGTTAATATTTCTTACCTTGTTTGTTGCATCAATATCTCAAAATCTTATTGCCTATGTAAATGGCAATTTTCCACTGCCAATTTTATATACAGCAACAGGTATTTTAATCCTCTTTATCACTATTTGTAATCTTACAGGCAGTAAGATGTTTAATGCAAAAAGTTATGCGAACCGTATTACAATTACAGACGGTGTATGGACTGATGATATGACAAATATTGAATCATTTAATGATTCTGATATCATCGATACAATTGCGTTAATGGATTCAGAAACAGCAAGGACAAAAGGAGAAACAGCTCTAAGTTCTTTATCTAATGTCGTATCAAGATATGAATTAGGCGATTTCACCCAGATTAATTATAATGGAATTCCAATGAAAGTAGCCCCATTACAGTATGCAAGTTTTTGGAAATATATGAAATTTGGTTCAGACGGAATTTCAGGATATGTCTTGTTTAACCCTGTAAATGGAGATACAAAGTATGTGGAATTGGACACTCCATTTTTATATTCAACAAATGCATATTTTAGTAGGAATTTAAGAAGACATCTGAGGGGGCAATATCCTGATAAGATTTTTGGCAATTCCTATTTTGAATTAATGGATGGTTCCAAACAGGATGTATACTGGGTTACTGCTACATACAGACCAACAGTTAGTTTATGGGGCGGAACAGTAATTGATGGAGCTATCGTTACTAACGCACAAACAGGGGAATCTGATTTTTATGACGTAAATAATATCCCAGATTGGGTTGACGTCGTATTTAATGGAGATTATATTTGCAAATTATACAATGACTATGGCTTGTTTTCAGGTGGATTTTGGAATTCACAATTTAGCCAGACGAATTGTACAGAATGTACAGATGACTATGGATATATTACAAAGGACAATGATATTTGGGTCTATACAGGAATTACATCTGTTGTAAATGATTCTTCAAATATTGGTTTGCTTATGGCAAATGAACGGACTGGCGAAGTTAAGTATTATGAAGTCGGAGGCGCAGATGAACATTCCGCAATGGCTGCTGCAAGGGGTGAAATCTCAAATTATGGATATGCCGCCTCATTCCCATCCGTAATCAGTATTCATGATACACCAACATATATTATGGTATTAAAAGACGCAAACAATATTGTAAAAAAATATGCATTGGTAAATCTTGAAGACTATAGTAAAATAGTCATTGGAGATACAAAGGAAGAAGCATTTAATAAATATTTGGTAAAAATGGGACTTGTTGATAATAGCCCAAAAGAAGGATATCAAACAAATACCAGCGAATCTCCCAATGAAACATTGGCAATAGAAAACAAAGAGAATGATAAAAATATAGTTGGTATTGAAAAACAGTATTCTATTACAATCACAGATATTATTTATGCTGTTAATAACGGTCAGACATATATTTACATAAAGACTGATGATAATATGATTTTAAAATCAGAGTTTAATGAATCCTTGTTATTCTTAAATTCTAATGATAAAGTTGTCCTTAATGTATTAATAG
>ERZ1034946.864-NODE-864-length-11917-cov-6.331479_pt1 | contig 11917 bp, 9 predicted proteins | sample MGYA00520591_ERZ1034946 | MGnify/ENA primary metagenome ERZ1034946 (study PRJEB33766, sample SAMN09781753) | gut metagenome | biome: gut microbiome | host: Homo sapiens | place: Madagascar | study: EMG produced TPA metagenomics assembly of the PRJNA485056 data set...
AATAATTATTTTCCGTAATATACTTTTAAGTACATTTCTTTGATTTCTTTCATCAGTGGATATCTTGGGTTAGCACCTGTACACTGATCATCAAATGCCTGTTCAACCATATCATCTAATGTATCTAAGAAGTATTTCTCATCTACACCATAATCTTTGATTGTTTTCTTAATTCCTACTCTATCTTTTAATTCTTCGATTTTTACTAAGAATTTTTCAAATGTATCTTTGTCATCTTTTCCAACAACACCGCAGAATCTAGCACATTCAGCATATCTTTCTAATGCGTGTGGATACTGATATTGTGAGAATGTTCCCATCTTAGTAGGTACATCTGTTGCATTGAATTTCATAATTTCTGTGATTAACAATGCGTTGGCAACACCATGTGGTAAGTGATGGAATGCACCTAATTTATGTGCCATTGAGTGGCATACTCCAAGGAATGCATTTGCGAATGCCATACCAGCCATGCAAGAAGCATCTGCCATTTTTTCTCTTGCTTTTGGATCATTTGCTCCGTTTTCATAAGCTGATGGAAGGTATTCAAAAATGTTCTTCATTGCTTTTAATGCAAGACCATCTGTATAATCTGTTGCCATGATTGATGCATATGCCTCTAAAGCATGTGTTAAAGCATCGATACCAGAAGCACTTGTCAGTCCTTTTGGCTGGCTCATCATATTGTCAGCGTCGATGATCGCCATCTTAGGAAGTAATTCATAATCTGCTAACGGATATTTTACTCCTGTTTTTTCATCTGTGATAACTGCGAATGGTGTTACCTCAGAACCTGTTCCTGAAGATGTAGGGATTGCTACAAAGTAAGCTTTCTCTCCCATCTTAGGGAATGTATATACTCTCTTACGGATATCCATGAAACGCATTGCCATATCCATGAAGTCTGCTTCTGGATGTTCGTACATTACCCACATGATCTTTCCGGCATCCATTGCTGAACCACCACCAAGAGCGATGATTACGTCTGGACCGAATGCTCTCATTGCCTCAGCACCTGCTTTTGCACATTCAAGTGTTGGGTCTGGAGCTACTTCGTAGAAGCATGTGTGCTGGATTCCCATCTCATCTAATTTTTCTTCGATACCTTTTACGTATCCATTGTGATATAAGAAGCTGTCAGTTACGATAAATGCTTTCTTTTTACCCATTACTGTTCCTAATTCATCAAGTGCAACAGGCATACATCCTTTTTTGAAGTAAACTTTTTCAGGTGCTCTAAACCAAAGCATATTCTCTCTCCTCTCAGCAACTGTTTTGATATTGATTAAGTGTTTTACACCAACGTTTTCAGATACAGAGTTTCCACCCCATGATCCACATCCCAATGTAAGAGATGGTGCTAATTTGAAGTTGTAAAGATCACCGATTCCACCGTGAGAAGAAGGTGTGTTTACTAAGATACGGCATGTTTTCATTGCTGCTGCATGTTTTGCAAGCTTCTCTGTCTCTGCCGGATGAACATAGATAGAAGATGTATGTCCGTATCCACCGTCAGCTACAAGCTGCTCTGCTTTTGCAATTGCTTCATCAAATGTTTTTGCTTTGTACATAGCAAGTACCGGAGATAATTTTTCATGAGCAAATTCTTCAGAAATATCAACAGATTCCACTTCCCCGATTAGAATCTTTGTCTCTTCCGGTACTTTTACTCCTGCCAGTGCTGCGATTGTATGTGCTGACTGACCTACGATTTTAGCGTTTAATGCACCGTTGATGATGATTGTCTTACGAACTTTTTCAATCTCATCTTTTTTCAGGAAATAACATCCTCTGAGTGCAAATTCATCTTTTACTTCTTTATAAACTTTTTCCAAAACAGTTACAGACTGTTCTGAAGCACAAATCATACCATTGTCAAATGTTTTTGAGTGGATGATTGAGTTAACTGCCATTTTAACATCAGCTGTGTCATCGATGATAACCGGTGTGTTACCTGCACCAACACCAAGCGCCGGTTTTCCTGAAGAGTAAGCTGCTTTAACCATTCCAGGACCACCTGTTGCAAGAATGATGTCTGCGCTCTTCATTACTTCGTTTGTAAGCTCTAATGAAGGTACGTCGATCCATCCGATGATTCCTTCTGGTGCTCCAGCTTTTACAGCTGCTTCCAATACAACTTTTGCTGCTGCAATTGTCGCATTTTTTGCACGTGGATGTGGGCTGATGATGATTGCATTTCTTGTCTTTAATGCGATCAATGTCTTAAAGATTGCTGTCGAAGTTGGGTTTGTTGTAGGAATAACCGCTGCGATCAAACCGATTGGCTCTGCAATCTTCTTAATTCCATAAGCTTTATCTTCTTCAATAACTCCACATGTTTTTGTATCTTTATATGCATTGTAAATATATTCTGCTGCGTAATGATTCTTGATTACTTTATCTTCAACGATACCCATACCAGTCTCTTCTACTGCCATCTTTGCCAATGGGATACGCTGTGTATTTGCTGCTACTGCTGCTTCAAAAAAGATCTTATCTACTTGTTCCTGTGTAAATGTAGCAAATACTTTCTGTGCTTCTCTCATTGCTTCCATTTTTGCTACAAGAGCTTCTACGTTATCAATAATTCCTGGTACGTTCGTTTCCTTCTTTGACATATCAATATCCTCCGTAAGTGTTGTATTTCTTTACTACGAGGCTTAGTATACTGCCTCGTTAAATATTTGTCAATATATTATCTCCTTTTTTCTCATTTACGACTTTTTACACAATGAATTTTCCATTTTTTTTATTTCATTATGCAATTTATACAGTACAGAAATAAGTTTTTTCTGGTTTTTGACTTCCAAATACTTGTTTTTCAACCTTTTCTCACATTATAACTATTTACGACTCTCTTTGTGAATATCTGTTTACGTTCTTCCCAAAGCACATTATCGTTAATATAATAACAATCATTTCTGTTTTTACAGTTTCAACTTCGCGAATGCATCTGCAAATGCAGTATTCACCGGCTCTTCTTTTTGCTGTTTCAAATACCTCTGTACATCCTTTTTGCTCACGCCTGCACCTTCTTTTTCCCGTCTCGCCTTAAATGCTGACATCTTTTCTTTATGACCGCAAGTATTACATACAAATTGTTCTTCATCCCCTTTTTTGATGATCTCCATCTTCTTATGACATTGCGGGCATCTTGCATTGGAAATCCTTGCAACCACCTCTTTATGTCCGCACTCTCTGTCCTGACATACAAGCATCCTTGCATTCTTCCCGTTTACCGCGAGCATCGATTTCCCACAATCCGGACACTTTTTATTTGTCATGTTATCATGTCGGAATGTTCCGGTTCCACCTTTGATCTCGTCGATGATCTCCACCGTATATCCTTTGATCTCCTGAAGGAAGGTTTCTTTTCTTAGTTTCCCTTTTGCAATATTGGAAAGCTTCATTTCCCAGTCTGCTGTTAATTCCGGTTTCCGCAAATCTTCCGGCACAAGTTCCAAAAGCTGTTTCCCCTTCGACGTAATGTAAATCTCTTTTCCACGCAATTCCATCAGATAAGAATGGAATAGCTTGTCGATAATGTCCGCTCTTGTAGCAACTGTTCCAAGCCCTCCGGTCTCGCCTAATGTTTTAACCGCCTGTTTATCGCGGGATTCCATATACTTCACCGGATTTTCCATGGCAGACAATAATGTTGCCTCATTAAATCTTGCCGGCGGCTTTGTCTTTCCACTGGCCATCTGCACCTGTTGTACGGAAAGCGCTGCCCCTTTGTTCACTTCCGGAAGTGACTGTTCTGACAACTGTTCTTCCACATCTGTCTCATCTCCGTCTCCCAGTTCATAGACTTCTTTCCAGCCCACATGTTTTACGATTTTTCCTCTCGCAGCAAATCGTTCTCCTGCCGCTTTCCCGATCAGTGTCGTCTGCTCATACTCAAACGGCGGATAGAGAACACTCAAAAATCTGCGGACAACGAGATCATAAATTTTTCGCTCCTCGTTTGTCATATGCTCCAACTGCACAAACTGCTCGGTCGGGATGATTGCATGGTGATCGCTTACTTTCTTGTCATCCACAAATGATTTGTTGACCTTGATCGGCTTCATAATCAGGCTTCCCGCAAGCTTTTTATATGGACCTACACTTACTGCTCGCAGTCTGTCTTTCAAAGTGTCAACCACATCATTTCCGATATATTTGGAATCTGTTCTCGGATAGGTCAATACTTTATGATTCTCATACAGGCGTTGCATAATGTTCAATGTCTCTTTTGCCGAGAAGCCAAATCGCCTGTTGGCATCTCTCTGTAATTCTGTCAAGTCATATAATCCCGGCGCAAATGATTTCTTCGCAGATTTTTCCACCTGTTCCACGACCATAGTTTCACCATTCAAATCTTCTGCCAGCTTTTCTATTCGTTCTTTTGAAAATGAGCGGTAGCTTCCCGACTTTTGATCCTGCCATGTCCACTTGATTTTTCCTGCCTGCACAGTCACACCATAGTACTCTTTCGGCTGGAATGTGCGAATCTCTTCCTCTCGCTTTGCAATCATCGCAAGCGTCGGTGTCTGTACACGCCCACAAGACAGCTGCGCGTTGTATTTGCACGTTAACGCTCTTGTTGCATTGATTCCTACAAGCCAGTCCGCCTCTGCTCTTGAGACTGCCGCTGCGTACAAATCATTGTATTTCCTTCCATCCACAAGTTTTGCAAATCCTTCTTTGATCGCCTTATCTGTCACGGAAGAAATCCAAAGTCTTTTGATTGGCTTGTGGCAATTTGCTTTTTCCAGAATCCACCTTGCCACAAGTTCTCCTTCACGTCCGGCATCTGTGGCGATGATGATATCCCCTACATCTTTCCGAAACATCTGTGTCTTCACCGCATTGTACTGTTTTGCCGTTTTCTTAATGACAACCAGTTCCATCTTCTTAGGCATCATCGGAAGCACCTGCATGTTCCACTCCTTGAATTTTTTATCATACCCTTCCGGATCCGCAAGTGTTACAAGATGTCCTAATGCCCATGTAACGATATATTGATTTCCTTCGATTGCTCCGGAAATATTTTTATTACACTTCAGTACTCTGGCAATATCTCTTGCCACAGACGGTTTCTCTGCAATTACTAATGATTTCATGTCTTATTTTCCCATCCTAATTTTATTTTCTAATCAAAGAAGCAGCCTCTTCATAATCTTCTTTTTTTACATACACTACATATTCATACATAAGTTCCGGTTTTTCTCCGCATGTCCCAGTTACCGCACGCGTTCTTCCACCCAAAGCCGAACCACTACTTCGATTCACGGTCTTCACTTCATACGGCATATGGTTTTTGGCAAGAATATCCCTGACTTCCGCCTGTTTTTCCATACTTGCTGTGACAATCAATTCTTTTCTGTTAAAAATCGTAATCATGGTTTTCCTCCTTTGCACTGCCTTTGTATTCTCAACAAGTTCTTCCGAACTTCCTGAAACGTACAATCCTCCGGATTTACCTGCAAAATGTAATTCACCTTTCCCATCAGATGCTGAAGGTACCGCTCTTCTCCTTTTTGCAGCCACATTTGCGCCCCAGTTCTCTGTAAATGCTCCTGTACTCCATATTTTCCACAGTAATAGACAGCCTGTCTGACATCTCTCCGATATGTTTTAGACACCTGCGCTTTTTCATTGACAACGATTCCGGTCACAGATTGTCTGTTATATTGTTTCAGCACTTTCGTCTTTTTCAAATTCAATTCAAATCCAAGTACCTGAAGGTAACTTCTTACTTTTTGTTTTACTTCCCGCACATCAAATTTCCCGGAAAACGTCATGTCATCACAATATCTTGTATAACAAATTTCCCGCTCTTCACACCATTTTCCCATATATTGGTCAAAGGAAAACATCACCAGATTTGATATCATCGGTGATGTCGGCGCTCCTTGCGGAAGATAGTCCCTGTAACAGCAAAGTTGGGTCAGCAGTGTACGCACTGCCGGCGGATAGTATTCTCCCGAAAAAACACACTGGTAGACCATAATATATGTAATATTTTCAAAAAAATCTTTGATATCCAACTCCAAAATTGTTTCTGCACCGACATGTGCAAACGCATTGTCACGAATCCTTCTCCCCGGACAATAGGCTTTTGCGTACTTTGAAACTTTCTCTTCACTTAATATTATTCGCAGAATATTTTTCTGCATCGTATGCAGAAGATAATCCGGAACAAGCAGTTTGCGCCTGCCACCTTTCTTTTTCGGAATAAAAACTTCACGATAGTGTTCTTCTATGTGATTACTGACCGCATAGATACATTTCAACGTTTTTTCTTTCGGAACATTTGCCCTTTCCAGTAAGTTCAAAGAAAGAATTGCCTCTTTGTCTTCCTCTTTCGAGCGATGCTGCCATAATCTTTGATTATCCATAATCTATCCTTTTCTTTCCAAAAATAAAAAAGCAGGAACAATACAATAAAGTGATTCCGTAAGATGCGTAGATGTACTCGGACCGCAAGGTCCATGCACACGAAGTGTGCAAAAGTACCTCGAAGCAGCTTATCGTTTCATCGTTTCATCTCCTGTACCGGGCAGCGACTCGCTCCCCTGCCAAAACATCTGTCTTGGATATGCTATCGTTCCTGCTGTTATTCAATTATAATACTATTTCTTCTCTTCCGCAAGATATGCCGCACCAAGTGCCCCCGCAAATCTTCCAAATTCTTCCGGCATCACATGTTTTCCCAATCTTTCTGACAAACGTGCCGTAAAGTAAGTGCTGTGGCTTAGGCCCCCTGTCAATATGATTGTATCTGCCAACGCCTGTCTCTGCGCAAGCTGTGCCACCTTTGCCACAACGGATTCAATCACACCGGCCGCAATATCCTCTTTTGCCCGTCCTTCTCCGATATAACTGATCACTTCTGATTCTGCAAACACGGTGCACAAAGAACTAATAGGGATACTCTTTCCTTGTTTTGCCAAGTCAAACAGCTCATCCAGCGTAATACCCAGTCTGTTTGCCATGATCTCTAAAAATTTTCCAGTTCCCGCAGAACATTTATCATTCATAAGGAAATCCATCACCACACCGTTACTTACCTGGATAACTTTTGTATCCTGTCCACCCACATCGATGATCGTACAGTCTCCACCGGCAAGCTCCCGCCCGCCTCTTGCATGGCAGGTAATTTCTGTTATGACTTTGTCTGCAAAATCAACCGCAACTCTTCCGTAACCGGTTGCTACCACTTTAGTCTCCTGTGCTGTCACATCAACCCCTGCATTTTTCAGACGTTCTCGTATGATGTTTGTCGTCTCCTTACTGCTCCATCCCGTCGGCAGTACAAAATACATCTCATTGTCTCCACGCACTACGACCTTGGATGCAGTAGATCCAATGTCCATTCCTACATAATTCATACTCTTCCCTCCTCAAGCATACTTTCTATTCATATCGAATCTCTGCCAGTATCAGACCATGTGGAGGTGCCGTCACTCCGGCAGCCTTTCGGTCTTTCGCCTCTAAAATCTCTTTCACCTTTTCCGGCTCATAAAATCCACGTCCGACACGGATCAGTGTTCCCACGATAATACGAACCATGTTGTAGAGAAAACCATTTCCGCTGATTCGGATCGTAATCTCCTCTCCATCTTTCAAAATCTCAAGCTCAGTAACTGTCCGCACCGTGTCTTCCACATCTGTCCGCACATTGCAGAAACTGACAAAATCATGTTCTCCAATCAGATATCCTGCCGCCTTTCGCATCTTTTCAACATCCAGATCATAGGATACAAAATAATTTGTAAGCCGTTTTGTCGGAATCGGAATCCTCGTATTTAAAATGTGGTACTCGTAAGTCTTACTGCAGTCACAGTACCTGGGATGAAAATCTTCTGCCACCTCTTCTGACTTTACAATAACGATATCCTCCGGCAATCTCTGATTCAATGCATAGGAAATCCGCTCCGGCGGAATCGTCGTATGCGTGTCAAACACTGCAACATTTCCAAGGGCATGCACTCCTGAATCAGTCCGACTTGCCCCAATCACCTGAATATCCTCCCCAGTCAACTTTTTTAATGCCTTGTTTACTACTTCTTCTACCGTAATTCCGTTCGGCTGTACCTGCCAGCCACAATAATTTGTGCCGTCATAGGCAATTGTCAACTTTATTCGCTTCATACTTTAAAATATCCACACTTTAAATGGAACTAACCTCCCTATTACGATCACAGCCACCATATACACAATAGTAATGGCATATGCGATATAGTCTCTGCTTTGATAAACAAGCGGTTTCATCTTTGTACGTCCCTCACCGCCGCGATAACATCTTGCTTCCATTGCCATCGCCAAATCATTTGCCCGTCGAAATGCTGACACGAACAAAGGCACCAAAATCGGGATCATGCTTTTTGCTTTTTGAATAATATTTCCGCTTTCCAAATCCGCCCCTCTTGCAATCTGCGCCTTCATGATCTTATCTGTCTCTTCCAAAAGAATCGGAATGAAACGAAGCGCAATTGACATCATCATCGCAATCTCGTGTACCGGCATCTTGATTTTATTGAATGGCCAAAGCAGTTTTTCAATTCCATCAGTCAGTGCATTCGGTGTTGTTGTAAATGTCATAAGCGATGAACCGATGATCAGGTAAATCAGACGCACCGCCATATAAACAGCCGTCCGAAGCCCTTCTTCTGTCACTTGAAAAATCCAGGCTTCAAACAAAACATCTCCACCTTTTGTCAAAAACAGGTTGAACACAACCGTGATCATCAAAAGCATGATGATCGGTTTCAAACCTTTCAGGATAAATTTCAGCGGTACCTTGGAAATACGGATAACTGCCGCCAAAAACACAGTTGCAATCGCATACCCCAAAACACTTTTAAATAAAAACAAAGAAATCAAATAGAATAAAGTACACATTATTTTGACCCGCGGGTCTAAGCGGTGCAATTTACTATTCGCCGGGTAATATTGCCCAATTGTAATATCTCTAATCATTGTTTCTCCAATCTTATATCTCTTTCATAATCTCATCTACTGCTTCTTCAATCGTCGTTACCTCCGTGTTCACATGCATTCCTTTCTCAGAAAGCGCGTGCATAATATAAGTCACCTGCGGTGCTGCAAGCCCTACTTTTTCCAGTTCTTTGTAATGTGCGAACACTTCTTTCGGCTCCCCGTCATACATTTTTCTGCCTTTGTTCATCACGACAATACGGTCCACATATTTCGCAATGTCCTCCATACTGTGCGACACAAGAATAACTGTCAGATTCCGTTCTTTTTGAAGATACGCAATCTGATCCAATATCTCATCGCGTCCTTTCGGATCAAGTCCTGCTGTCGGCTCATCTAAGACAAGCACCTTTGGTCGCATAGCAAGCACTCCTGCAATAGCCACACGGCGTTTCTGTCCTCCCGATAAATCAAACGGAGAAGTGTCATAATATTTTTCAGAAAGTCCTACAAGTTCCAGTGCCTCAATCGCACGCTTTTTGCATTCTTCCTCCGTAAGCCCCTGATTCTTCGGTCCAAAACAAACATCTGTCAGGACATCGATCTCAAATAACTGATGTTCCGGATACTGGAACACAAGTCCTACATTATTCCGAAGTTGCCGCAGATTATACTTCTCATCATAAATGTTCTCGCCATTATAGTAAAGCGCTCCGCTTGTCGCTTTCATCAGTCCATTCAAATGCTGGATCATCGTCGATTTTCCAGAGCCGGTATGCCCGATTACCCCGACAAATTCACCCTCATAAATGTCAAGATTGATATCCTTCAGCGCTCGCTTTTCATATGCAGTCCCAGAACTGTATACATACTCGATATGCTCAAGTTTTAATATTGGATTCTCTTTTTTCTCTTTTTTGACAACCGTTTCTGCATGACCAACATATGTCTTCTTTTGATTCTGCCGCCAGTCTCCTGCTTTCTCCAATGCCTCAATCAGCTCGTTTGTCGTCAAAATTCCTTCTTTAATATCTAATCCTCTCTGTTTTAATCCATGTGCCAGCATTGTCACCTGCGGTACATCTAATCTATATTTTTTCAACAGTTCTACTTGGCTGAAAATCTCTCTCGTCGTTCCGTCCATGACAACATGTCCCTGATCCATGACAATGACTCGGTCTGCTCCAATCACTTCCTCCATATAATGCGTGATCAAGATAACCGTCACATGTTCTCTTTTTCTAAGTTCCTCCACTGTGTGCAGCACTTCTTTTCTGCCGTTCGGATCAAGCATCGCCGTAGGTTCATCCAAGACAATACATTTCGGACACATCGCAACAACACCAGCGATAGCTACGCGCTGTTTCTGTCCGCCGGATAATTTATTCGGGGAATGATGACGGTACTCAATCATTCCGACCGCAGACAGGCTCTTCTCGACCCGCTGCCAGATCTCTTCTGTCGGAACACCAAGATTCTCCGGTCCGAACCCGACATCTTCCTCCACAACTGTTCCGATAATCTGGTTGTCCGGATTCTGAAACACCATTCCGGCTGTCTGTCTGACATCCCATAGATTCTCCTCTTCCTTCGTGTCCTTTCCATCCACCCACATTGTGCCTCCGCTTGGCACTAAAATTGCATTCATGTGCTTTGCAAGTGTGGATTTTCCTGATCCATTATGTCCTAAAATCGCAATAAACTGTCCAGGCTCTATGTCAAGATTCACTTCGTCAATGGCACGATGTGTTCCGATTACATTGCCCTCTTCGTCACGTTTCTCATATTCAAATATTAAATTGTCTGTTTTGATCATGCTCATAGACTTTCCTCTTTCCATGTTATTCACTGGGTTTTATTTTACTTCATCTCTTTCTCATTTGCAACAATTCTTTCCCCTGCCGACACTTTATTTACAAGAATGATTCCGGCGCTTACGCAGAGTAAAGCCACCAGATTCTTCAGTGAAAAAATATCCTCTCCCAAAAATACCGCCGACAATCCCGCTCCAAAAATCGGAATGGAAAATCCATAAATCGTAACCTTTCCGACCGGATTATACTTTAATAATGTCGTCCACAGACTGAACGCAACCGCCGACAGCATCGCCATATAAAATAGAAGCAAAGATGACTTCACGGTAAATCCACTGATATTTCCATCGAGTAAAAATCCAAAACCAATCAGAGCAGCGCCTCCCACCATCAACTGGTACGCTGTGATTGCCATTGCCCTCCCCTTTTTTGATACAAATTTCATCAACACCGAACTGGTTCCATAGATGATTGTGCAGATTGCAACCATCCCTTCCCCTTTCAGTGAAAATCCACTTCCCCACGCTCCCGGTGACAGGTTGATGATGACAACTCCCGCAAATCCGAGAATACATCCGACGCCTTTCTTCCACGTCATCCGTTCTCCTTTCACAAGGAAATGCGCCACGATAATGGACACAAACGCATTCGACGCATTGATGACAGAGCCTTTCACTCCGGTTGTATTAGCCATTCCGATATAAAAAAAGATATACTGCAGAGTCGTCTGAAAAATTCCGATTCCCGCCACATATGGTATTGCTGATTTTTTTAAGGTCAAAACCCTTTTTTCAATAATACATCCCATTAAAAACGTAAGTATTCCTGCTCCGAAAAATCGGTATCCTGCAAACAAAATCTGGCTTCCCGTCGTTTCTATTTGTAACAGCTCATACCCGATCTTCACACATGGGAACGCGCTTCCCCAAAGGGCACAACAGATCAGCGCCATCACACATATTACAATCGGTTTTTTGAATAATTTCTCCATTTTGTTTCTCCTTTTCCATTTACACTTGACTTTCCTTTTTGACTTGTGATATGTTTTAAACAGTTCTGATTAAAAAGAAAGAGATGGAAAGTCAGCCATCCATTCACTCATTATATCATTCTATTACCACTATATGAAGTGGTATATTTTTGAGTTGCAAGCGTCGCTTTCTTGCAGCTCTTTT
>ERZ1034946.865-NODE-865-length-11914-cov-7.407623_pt1 | contig 11914 bp, 7 predicted proteins | sample MGYA00520591_ERZ1034946 | MGnify/ENA primary metagenome ERZ1034946 (study PRJEB33766, sample SAMN09781753) | gut metagenome | biome: gut microbiome | host: Homo sapiens | place: Madagascar | study: EMG produced TPA metagenomics assembly of the PRJNA485056 data set...
TCCCAGCACTTGAGGCTGCAGCAGCAGCTTACAAGGAGAAAAATCCAGATTTCAATCTTGAGATTATTGAGCAGTCTCAGTCATCAGACATTGAGGATGCAATCACATTAGCTGGTTCATCAGGAGACTACAGCAACTTACCAGATATCGTACTTTTCCAGGATCATTACTTCCGGCAGTATGCTACAAACTATCCAGATGCATGGACAGATGTGGCAGATGCAGATGTTGACTGGTCAGATTTCGGAGAGGAGAAGCTTTCCTTCTCTACAATCGATGGAACACATTATGGATTCCCAGTTGATAACGGAACTGTTATCTGTGCTTACAGAACAGACTTACTTGATGAAGCCGGATATACAATTGATGATTTGACAGGATGCTCTTGGGACGATTTCATTGAGATTGGTAAAGCAGTTTATGAGAAAACAGGAAAGTACCTGCTTTCTATGGATGGTGACGGAAACGACTTAGTATACATGATGCTTCAGGCAGAGGGCGTTTCACAGTTTAAAGATGGAGAGCCATACATCGCTGACAATGAGACACTTAAGCAGGTTGTTGAGAAAATCGTAGAGATGGCAAATGAAAATGTATTATATCTTGCAAATGACTGGTCAGATTACACAGATCAGACAATCATTGGAGATCAGGTTGCTGGTGTTATGAATGGTAACTGGATTATCCCAACAATCGAGCAGGTTGCTGAGAACTCAGGAAAATGGGAGATTACTTCAATGCCTACATTAGCAGGTGGTGAGGGATATGCTTCAAATGGTGGATCTTCACTTTACATTACAGGAAACTGCCATAATACAGACCTTGCAAAAGACTTCTTAGCATACACATTCGGTGGTGGAGACGGAGCCGTTGCTACATATGATGCAGCTCTTACAAATGGTGGTGTTATCACAACATGTATCTCTGCTGGACAGTCAGAAGTATACAGCCAGGGTGTTGACTACTTCAATGGTCAGGCAATCTACGCAGACATCGTTGAGATGGGCTCTCATGTAAAGGTTGTTGAGCAGAGTGATTACCACTACGATGCACGTTCTAACATCGCTACAGCAATCATCAATATCATTGGTGGAGCTGATTTGCAGTCAGAGTTAGACACAGCAGAGAGCAACTTGAGATTTACAATGGGACTTTAATCAGAACCTGAAATATAAGTTATCTGAACGGGGAATCGGTATTCCGGCTCCCCGTTTATAAGCTAAGATAGGGAGGCTCCTAATGAACAAAAAAAAGGGACTTAGTATTACGGGCAAGCAGAAGATAGCGGGATGGACATATTTGTTCCCAGCCACAATTTTAATCTGCATCATGAGCTTTTATCCAATTATTCAAGCTGTATTTACATCATTTAAGACAGGACCATCTGCAAATATGAGCTGGTGTGATCCTGCAGGTTACAACTACACAAGAATGTTCCAGGATGCCATTTTCAAGACATCTGTAAAGAACACATTTTTATATTTAATTATTGAAGTGCCGGTCATGCTTGTACTTGCAATGCTTTTGGCACAGCTTCTTAACAATAAGGATTTGAAATTCAAAGGATTATTCCGTACATGTGTGTTTTTGCCATGTGCAACATCCCTTGTTTCGTATTCATTGATTTTTAAATCTATGTTTGCAACAAATGGATTAATCAATACTATCCTTGTTAACCTTGGAATATTAGAAAATAATTATAATTTCCTGGGCAATCCGGGAAGTGCAAAGGCAATCATTATTATTGCACTTATCTGGAGATGGACAGGATACAATATGGTATTCTTCTTGGCAGGACTTCAGAACATTGAATACTCTGTATATGAGGCAGCAAAAATTGATGGTGCCAATGCATGGCAGACATTCTGGAAGATTACAGTTCCACTCTTAAAACCAACAATTGTTATGACAGTAATCATGTCAATCAATGGTACATTACAGCTCTTCGACGAGTCTGTAAACTTAACAAGTGGTGGACCTGCAAACTCAACAATTACAATGTCTCATTATATTTACAATATTTCGTTTGGTAAGGGTGTTGCAAACTTCGGTTATGCATCAGCATTATGCTTTGTTGTATTTATCATGGTTGCAGTCCTTGCATTTATTAACATGAAAGTAGGTGATAAGCGTGACTAAGAAAAAACATGGATCTTCAATCCAGAAAAGATTAATTCCTACATACATATTTCTTATCATAGTATCATTTATTTCAGTATTTCCATTCTACTGGATGATATCTGCAGCTACTAACAATACTGTTGATGTTGCAAGAGGCAGGCTTGCTTTTGGCACATATGCACTTACAAACTTACAGAATCTGCTCGCAGGACAGGATCTCTGGGGAGCACTCTGGAACTCATTTAAGTATGCAGGTATCCAGACAATCGTAGCATTGTTTGTATGTTCACTTGCCGGATATGGATTTGAGCTCTACCATGATAAAGGAAAAGACATGGTATTCTCAGTACTGCTTTTAGCTATGATGGTACCTCAGGTTGCTACAATGATTCCTCTTTTTAAGATGATGTCATCACTTGGATTCTTAAATACAGTATGGGGCTTCATGCTTCCTGCAATCTCAACACCATTCCTTATAATGATGTTCAGACAGAATTCGAGAAACTTCCCGATTGACATCATGGAGGCTGCGCGAATTGATGGACTCAGCGAGTTTGGTATATTCTTTAGAATGTATATGCCGGTTCAGAAATCAACATATGCAGCAGCTGCTGTAATTACATTCATGAATGCATGGAATGCATATATGTGGCCAAAGGTTGTTATGACCGATAACAGAGCACAGACAATGCCAATGCTTATTGCTAATCTGGCTGCTGGTTACTCTGTGGATTACGGAATGTTGATGATGGGCGTTCTTTTCTGCTCAATCCCAACAATGATTGTATTCTTTGTATTACAGAAACAGTTTGCAGAAGGAATTACAGGTTCAGTTAAATAATTTGCGTATCTGTAATGTGAAAGATGTGCGCAAGTTCTGCGCACATCTTTTTTTTACCAAAGTATGCAGGAAAAACCGCCAGTGACAGATTTTCTATTTGAAAAAATTATTATGAGCAATAAAAGTGTGATGAAAGACGAGGAAATAATATGAGTCAGTTTAATGTAGATAATTTAAAAAATCCTGAGTTTTACCAGGAAAACAGATTAGAGGCACACTCAGACCATGTTATATACAGGAATGAGATTGAGGCACTTCAGAAGAAAACAAGCTGCCGCATGAGCTTAAATGGCTTGTGGAAGTTTGACTATGCTAAAAATATGGATTTGGCAATGGAAGGCTTTGAGAGCCTGGACTGTAATTGCAGGGAGTGGGATGAAATCCGCGTACCAGCCCATATCCAGATGGAGGGCTATGGCAATCCGCATTACACTAACACCACATATCCATGGGAAGCAACAGAGAAAATCAAACCGGGGGAAATCCCTGTAAAATTTAATCCAGTGGCAAGCTATGTGAAGTATTTCACAATTCCGGAGGAGATGAAGGGACAGAGAATATGCATTTCATTCCAAGGAGTGGAGAGCGGTTTTGCAGTATGGCTCAATGGAAAATATGTAGGTTATAGCGAGAACAGCTTTGACCCGGCTGAGTTTGAGCTAACCTCTTTTATAAAGGACGGCGAGAACAAGCTGGCTGTAAGAGTGTGGAAGTGGACTTCAAGCAGTTGGTGTGAAGACCAGGATTTCTATAGATTTTCAGGTATATACAGAGATGTATACCTCTATGCTGTGCCAGCTACACATGTATGGGATGTGAGAATTGTACCAGCTCTGGATGAGAGTCTTGAGAAGGGGACCCTGTCTGTAAAGCTTAAGACTGAGGGCGATGGACATGCAAAGCTTTCATTATATGAGGTTGGAAATCTATCCATAAAGGATAATGGTGATAACAAAAAGCTCATACATGAAATGGACACAGACCTGGTATCTGATGAGCTTACTGTAGTGTCAGAGCTTGAGAAGCCAATTCTTTGGAGCGCAGAGGAGCCTAATCTCTATGAGCTTAACATAGAAATATCTGATGAAAAGGGACATCTTGTAGAGTACATCACACAGTATGTGGGCTTTAGAAGATTTGAAATGGCAGCCGGCATTATGAAATTAAATGGCAAGAGAATTGTCTTTAAGGGAGTAAACCGCCATGAGTTTTCATCAATCAGCGGAAGAGTGCCAAACAGGGAAGAACTGATAAAGGATATTGTTACCATGAAGCGCAACAATATCAATGCAATTAGAACCAGCCACTATCCTGATGATTCGGCTCTCTATGAGCTTTGTGATATCTATGGACTTTATCTTATCGCAGAAAATAACTTAGAGAGCCATGGTACCTTTGAAGCCTATGGCAAGGGATATGTGGATTTGGATTTTGTAGTGCCGAAGGATCATGATGAGTGGATGGGCATGATGCTTGACAGGGTAAAATCCTGCTATGAGAGAGATAAAAACCATCCTGCTATCCTCATATGGTCATGCGGAAATGAATCTTATGGCGGCAAGGTGATTTATGAAATGTCACAGCTTTTCAGAAAGCTGGATCCAAACAGACTGGTACACTATGAGGGTATTTTCCATGACAGAAGCTACAATGATACAAGTGACATGGAAAGCCAGATGTATCCGTCAGTAGAGGCAATAAAGGAGCATCTGAAAAACGAAAAGGAAAAGCCGTTCATCTGCTGTGAGTATTCACATGCCATGGGCAATTCCTGCGGAGCAATGCACAAGTACACAGACCTGACAGATACAGAGCCACGCTATCAGGGAGGCTTTATCTGGGATTATGTAGACCAGTCTATATACAAGAAGGACAGATATGGCAAGTGGTTCCAGGCATATGGAGGAGACTGTGATGACAGGCCGACCGACGGAGAATTCTCTGGAAATGGAATCGTATACGGCGGAGAGAGAGACGAGTCTCCTAAGATGCAGGAGGTTAAGTTTAATTACCAGAACATAGCGGTGGAGTTTACGGCAGAGGATAAGTTTAAGGTAATTAATAAGAATCTCTTTATCAACACGGATGAATACAAGGCTTATGTAACCCTTCTTGCGGACGGCGAAGAGGTCAGGAGAGTGGCTATTGAAATGGCAGTGGCTCCTTTAAGTGAAAAGGAATTTAAGCTTCCGGCAGTCTTAGCTGATTATATGAAGAAGGTCAAAGAACCAGAGTATGTTGTCATGGTGTCTTTTGTGCTTAAGCATGATTGCTTGTGGGCTGAGGCAGGATATGAGGTGGCTTTCGGTCAGAAGGTATACAAGAAGGAAGTCAAAGCATATGAGTGCAATCTTCCGATTGAGGTAAATATCGGAAATGGATGCATCAATGTAAGGGGTGAAAATTTCAGTGCCATTTTCTCAAGAATCAATCTGGGACTTGTATCATATGTATATGGCGGTGTGGAAATGCTTCCAAACTACATCCCAAGACCAAACTTCTGGAGAGCACCGACAAACAATGATAATGGCAACAATATGCCACAGCGCTATGCCCAGTGGAAGATTGCCAGCATGTATATCACAACCAGAAGAGAGAAGCTTTTTGAGGACACATCACCAGTAGTAGAGAAAGAGGATAATGCAGTAAAGATAACATATACCTTCTTTATGCCGACTACTCCAAGAAGCAGCTGTGAGCTCAGCTACAAGGTATTTGGAGATGGTACAATCGAGACTACACTTGAATATGACCCGGTAAAAGAGCTTGGTGATATGCCTGAATTCGGTATGATGTTTAAATTTGCGGCAGATTATGATACAATTAAGTGGTACGGACTTGGACCAGAAGAAACTTATGCTGACAGAAAGCATGGCGGTAAGTATGGAGTCTACAAAAACAAGGTGGCTGACAATATGGCAAAGTATCTTGTGCCACAGGAATGCGGTAATAAGTGCAATGTGAGATATGCTGATGTCACAGACTTAAAGGGCAGGGGAATCAGGTTCTTTGGTGATGATTTATCCTTCTCAGCATTACCGTATACACCACATGAGCTTGAAAATGCCGCGCATGCATTTGAACTGCCAGAGGTACACTACACAGTTGTGCGTGTGGCAAAGCACCAGATGGGTGTGGCAGGAGACGACAGCTGGGGCTCATTAGTACATCCGGAATACTTGAATGATGTATCAGATAAGCTTAAGTTTACATTCTGTTTCAAGGGAATCTAAGCTATAAAACAAGGAGAGAAGAATGAGCAGATTTATCAAAGGAATGGATCTTTCTACATTGCTTGAATTAGAAAGATGTGGTGCAAAGTATTATGATCATGGCACCGAGAGAGACATACTTGATATCATGAGGGACTATGATGTGGATACCATCAGACTCAGACTCTGGAATGACCCAAAATCTGAGGAGGGAGAGCCATATGGCGCAGGCAGCAATGATTTGGCAGAGACAATAGCTATAGGTAAAAAGGTTACAGACGCAGGCTTTGGTGTTCTGCTCAACTTCCATTACAGTGATTTCTGGGCAGACCCGGGAAAGCAGATAAAGCCAAAGGCATGGGTTTCTTATGGCGTGGATGAGCTGGAAAAAGCAGTCTATGATTTCACACTGGACTCATTACAGAAGGTGCTTGACGCAGGTGTCAATGTCACAATGATTCAGGTGGGAAATGAGCTGTCAAATGGCTTACTGTGGCCAGAGGGGCAGGTGCCAAACTATGACAATATTGCTAAATTTGTCAGCGCAGGAATAAGAGCCTGCAGAAAGGTTAATGCTGATATTCCAATTATGCTTCACCTTGACAATGGCGGCAATAATGAGCTCTATGTGAGATGGTTTGAAAACTATATTAAGAGGGGAGAGGATTTCGAGTATATCGGACTTTCCTACTATCCATTCTGGCATGGTACACTGGATGCCCTTGAGTTTAACATGAATGATATTGCTAAGAGATTTGGCAAGGACTTAATCATTGCAGAGGTTTCTATGGGCTATACCATGGAGGACTACAAGGACTATGAGAAGCTTGAGGACTCTGAGCGCAAGGGCTATGCTACAAGACCGGAGCTTGTGAAAAAGATTGACTATCCTATGACTATTCAGGGACAGCTTGATTTCACAAAGGACTTTTTAAACAGAGTGGCAAATGTAGTGAATGATGCAGGCAAGGGATTTTTCTGGTGGGAGCCGGCATGGATTCCAGTACCAGGCTCAGGCTGGGCAACTCCGGCATCACTTAAGTACATGAATGATCCGGGACCATGTGGAAACGAATGGGCAAATCAGGCCTTATTTGACTATGATGGAAATGTGCTTCCAGCCTTAGAGGCAATCAGGGATTTTAAGAAGAAGTAATACAGGCAAAAGATGCAGCAGATTACAAATATGTAATTTTGTTGCATCTTTTTTGTGTTATGTTGCAGTTTCAACCTTAGTAGTTGAAAAGCTTAAATCCCCTGTTATAATAGAATTATAAATAAATCAGACCTTATAAAAGAAACAAAATAGACGCAAATTCATGCAGAAAAAGGAGAGGAAAAATGATACAGAACGACGTATTAGCAAAATTCGAAGAATTATTTGGTAATGAGGGGAAAATTGGTGTGTATTTTGCACCGGGACGTGTAAATCTTATCGGTGAGCATACAGATTACAATGGAGGACATGTATTCCCATGTGCCCTCACAATCGGTACATACATGGCAGCAAGAAAGAGAAGCGACCGCAAGGTAAGATTTTACTCGATGAACTTTGAGAGCCTTGGTGTAATTGAGTGCTCACTTGACAACTTAACACCAAAGGATAATGGGGAGTGGACAAATTACCCAATGGGAATCATCTGGGCATTTGAGGGAAGAGGAATGAAGCTTGACGCAGGACTTGATATCTGCCTGTACGGAAATATTCCTAACGGCTCAGGACTTTCATCATCAGCATCCCTTGAGGTTGTTACAGGCTTCATGCTCCGTGACATCTATGGATTTGATGTTACAAATCAGGATCTGGCACTTATCGGACAGTACTCAGAGAATAATTTCAATGGATGTAACTGCGGTATCATGGATCAGTTCGCATCTGCAATGGGAAAGGCTGATAATGCTATTTTCCTTGACTGCAATACTCTTAAGTTTGAGTATGCACCAATCAAGCTTGATGGAGCAAAGATTGTAGTTACAAACAGTATGGTTAAGCACAGCCTTGTGACATCAGCTTATAATGACCGCCGTAACGAAAGCGCACAGGCACTCAAGGACTTACAGACAGTATGCGGAATCGAGACTCTGGGAGACCTGACAGAGGATGAGTTTGAAAAATACAAATCATCTATCAAGGATGAGGTAAACCGTGCCCGCGCAAAGCATGCTGTATATGAGAACCAGCGTACAATCAAGGCTGTGGCAGCCCTTAAGGATAATGACATAGAGACATTTGGAAAACTCATGAATGCATCACATATATCATTGAGAGACGACTATGAGACATCATGTGAGGAAGTAGATGTACTTGTAGAGGAAGCATGGAAGATAGATGGAGTAATTGGCTCAAGAATCACAGGTGGCGGATTCGGTGGATGTACAGTCAGCATCGTAAAGGATGAGGCTATAGACGAGTTCAAGGAAAAGCTTACAGCAGCATATGAAGAAAAGGTTAAGAAGACACCTGAATTTTATGTAGTTTCTATTGGAGACGGACCAAGCAGACTTATCTAATATTCAGTATAGGCAGATGCAGCGATTTGAGATGGATGCTGTGAGAGTATGTGAATCAGAGTGCAGCAGCAATTGAAGGGAGTTAAGCAATGATACAGACAAGAATTTTAGAATTAGCAGAGTATGGACTTACAACAGGACTTATCGAGAAAGATGATAAGACTTATACAATCAACAGGCTTATGGAGCTGCTTGAGGTGGACGATATTGAAGACTCTGTATTTGAGGAGTTTGCAAAGAGAGGGCCAATGACTCAGGAGAGTGCAGAGGCAGCTTTAGAGGGCATCCTTGAGGATATGATGTCATATGCCTACGACAAGGGTATCATGAAGGAAAACAGCATTGTATACAAGGACTTATTTGACACAAAGATTATGGGCTGCCTTGTGGCAAGACCAAGTGAAATCAGAGCAAAGTTCAAAGACCTGTATGAGAATGAATCAAGCCTTGCAGCTACAGATTATTTCTATAAGTTAAGCTGTGACAGCAACTATATCCGCCGTCAGAGAATCAAGAAAGACCAGAAGTGGACAACAGATACAGAATATGGAACTCTGGATGTCACAATTAATCTGTCAAAGCCGGAGAAGGATCCAAAGGCTATCGCAGCAGCAAAAAATGCAAAGCAGAGTGCTTATCCAAAATGCCAGCTCTGTGCAGAAAATGAGGGATATGCAGGACGTGTAAATCATCCGGCAAGACAGAACCACAGAATTATCCCTGTTACAATCAACAACAGTGACTGGTATTTTCAGTATTCTCCATATGTGTACTATAATGAGCACTGTATCGTGTTCAACTCTAAGCACACACCAATGAAGATTGAGCGAGCAACCTTTGGAAAGCTTTTAGACTTTGTAACAAACTTCCCACACTACTTTGTAGGTTCTAATGCGGATCTTCCAATCGTAGGTGGTTCAATCCTTACTCATGACCACTTCCAGGGTGGACATTATACATTTGCAATGGCAAAGGCTCCAATTGAGAAGGAAATCAGCTTCAAGGGCTACGAGGATGTAAGGGCAGGAATCGTAAAATGGCCAATGTCTGTTATCAGAATAAGCGGAGCAGATAAAGACCGTCTGATTGATCTGGCAGATAAGATTCTGGTGGCATGGAGAGGCTACACAGATGAGGAGGCATTTATCTTCGCTGAGACAGATGGAGAGCCACACAACACAATCACTCCAATCGCAAGACGCCGTGGAGAGGATTACGAGTTAGACTTAGTACTTCGTAATAATATTACGACAGAGGAGCATCCTCTGGGGGTATATCATCCACATGCACACCTTCACCATATCAAGAAGGAGAACATTGGTCTTATCGAGGTAATGGGACTTGCAGTACTTCCAGCCAGACTTAAGGCTGAGATGGCAGAGCTTGCAGATGCAATCATAAATGGCAGGGATTTGCGTTCAACAGAGACACTTGCAAGCCATGCAGAGTGGGCCGAGGGCTTCCTTCCAAAGTATGACAAGGTAGACGAGTCAAATGTTATGGATATCATCCATGAGGAGATGGGACAGGTGTTCAAGGAAGTTCTTGAGTGTGCCGGAGTGTATAAGTGTACAGAGGAAGGCAGAAAAGCGTTTATGAGATTTGTGGAGTCTGTATAGATGTAGCCTTTAAAATACACAAAACAGGTAAATAAAGATACAAAATAGTAAATAAAAATAAAAAATAGTAAATAAAAATACAAAATAAGACTGACAGTTTGGAAAAATCCTCACTGTCAGTCTTTTTTTTCAGACCTAAACGTGCAATAATAAGAGAGCCTTGTAGAATAAATAGATGAGTAAATCCTATATAGATTTTACTATCCCACTCTGCGCATAAGTCTCTTCCGGCAATAGAAGAATGCAGGAATAAGAAAGGCATCTGCAAATATCCACGCAAGGGGGCTTGCAAAGCAGGCTGCCACAAATCCAAAAATCGGAACGAAAACCAATCCTATCATGGCTCTCGCTATCATTTCAGCCACACCGGCGAGCACTGCAAATCCCGAAAATCCCATACCCTGAATCATGAATCGCACGATATTGACCAGAGCCAGAGCAATGTAGAAGAATACATTTATAAGTAAAAACTGGCGCGCCTGGGCGATTACCATGGTTTCGGATGCTGACACGAAGAGGAGGGCAATATTGTTGCTGAAGAAGTAAAGCACTATAAATATAACGACCGAGTAGATTGAACCGATAATAGTGGCACTTCTCACACCCCTGCCCAGCCGGTCAAGCTTTCCAGCACCTACATTCTGACCTCCATAGGTAGCCATTGTGGAACCCAGTGCATCAAAAGGACACATGGAGAACATGGAGATTTTGCTTGCGGTAGTCATTGAAGCTACGGCTATAGAACCAAGTGTATTCACAGCAGCCTGAAGGATTACGCTTCCGATAGCTGTAATTGAATACTGAAATCCCATAGGAAATCCCATTATCACGAGGTTTTTAACACAGCAGGAGTCAAGCTTCCAGTCATCTCTTGTGATGTGCAGAAGCTCAACCTTCTTTAATATATAGATGAGACAGAGCACTCCGGATATGCCCTGAGATATAATGGTTGCAAGTCCTGCACCGAAAACACCCATGTCAAATGTCAGAATGAAAAGCAGATCCAGACCAATATTTAAGACTGCTGACAGAATCAGAAAGATAACCGGTGTCACTGAGTCGCCCAGTGAGCGCAGATAGCTTGACAGCAGATTGTATAAGATGGTGGCTGGAATGCCGGCAAATATTACTATTAAATAAGAATAAGACAAATCAATGATGTCGTCAGGAGTCTGCATAAGAACAAGAATATCACGGCAGAATATTACCGTGAGCACAGTCATTATGATTGCAATAATAATAGAAAGGACATAAGCATTTCCCACATATTTTTTTAGTGACTTATAATCCTTTGCACCAAAACGCTGGGCAATAGGCAGTCCAAAGCCATTACACACACCCAGACAGAAACCGATGATTAAAAAAGTGATGCTGCCTGTTGCACCGACACCGGCTAGGGCATTTACACCAAGTGCCTGACCCACAATGATGGTGTCCATCAGACTATAAACCTGCTGGAAAAGCATCCCCATTAAGAGTGGAAGAGCAAAGCCTATAATCAGCTTCATAGGACTTCCTGATGTCATATCTTTTGCTTTTGATTTAGCCATTACAATTACCTCTCAAAAATATAATTTTTTTGCCCAACAATAATACCACCAATAGTAAAT
>ERZ1034946.867-NODE-867-length-11907-cov-16.604371_pt1 | contig 11907 bp, 8 predicted proteins | sample MGYA00520591_ERZ1034946 | MGnify/ENA primary metagenome ERZ1034946 (study PRJEB33766, sample SAMN09781753) | gut metagenome | biome: gut microbiome | host: Homo sapiens | place: Madagascar | study: EMG produced TPA metagenomics assembly of the PRJNA485056 data set...
GCATACCCAGCAATAAAGCACTTGTCTTAACTCCTTAACTTCTTAACTCCTTAACCTAATATAATAAGGTAAAAGAGCAGAATGTCCATCAAGAATCGCTAAAAAAGCAAAGATGTATGCGAAAAAACTGCAAAAAACGATTAAATATTTGTTCATTTCAAAATAATATCATACCTTTGCAAGCGCAAATGTTCAATAGAGCATAAGCAATCGGGATTTGGCGCAGTTGGTAGCGCACACGTCTGGGGGGCGCGAGGTCGCTGGTTCGAGTCCAGTAATCCCGACTATTTTTAGCTTATTATTCTGTCTATCAGAATTTTACCCTATGTCGAAGGTATTTTCGTCGGTAAAATTCGGGACAGAGTAAAAATAGCTAAAACAATCAAAATCTCCACACTCCTTATGGCCAAGAGATTTGAAATTGGCAAAAAGTCGGTTTAATTCATTCAATACACCATGTCTGCAATAAAAATTAAAGATATGGTTAAAAAAAATTATTCCTTACAATCAAACGAGGCTGTTTTAAGCAGCATCGTTGGATGGAGACCTCCTGTCTTCCATCAGAAATCTGAGTGTTATGTTAGTTTCTTAGCTTTTGACCCAAGCTTTGGCCGACTGCGAAGAAAGAGAATCATGCTTGACAAGATTAAGGGCAAGCGCAAACAGCGTGAATATGCTGATGCACTCATGAAGCGTCTCACAGAGAAGCTCATGGATGGTTGGAACCCCTGGATAGAGGCAAGCCAACCTCTCGAATACACACGATGGGAAGATGTGTTGCTCAAATACAGAGAGTATTTGACAAAGCTCTACAATGAGCACAACCTTCGTGAGGAGAGTCTGCATGACTACACCAGTAAGGTGAATGTACTTGAGACATGGATTAAGGTCAAGCACATCAACATCACCTACAGCTATCAATGGGACCGAAACAATGTGAGCAAGTTCCTTGATTATGTTTTCGTAGAAAGAAACAATAGTGTTCTGACCAGAAACAATTATCTGACGTGGCTCAAGACCTTCTCAAAGTATCTTTTTGAACGTGGCTATATCAGCATGAACCCAACGGACGGCCTCGGACGTATCAAGAATCGCCTGAAGAAAGAACGCGATGTGATACCAGACGACGTGATGCTGGAGATACGTGAGTATCTTATGAAGAACAACAAACATTTTCTTCTGGCCTGTGAGATATTGCACTATCTTTTTGTTCGCCCCCGCGAACTTTCTTATCTGAAAATAGGAGATTTCCATCTCAAATCAAAGACACTCACTCTACATGGTGAGCACACAAAGAACAGGAATGATGCCACTATCACTCTACCAGCTCATGTTATCAAGTTGATGCTGGACCTGAATATCTTTTCCTATCCCAGCCAATATTATCTCTTCTCATCAGACTTTTGTCCTGGAGAGGAGCATAAGAGCGAAAAGATATTTCGTGATTACTGGCACCGCATACTGCGCAGGGATCTCGGGTTCTCGATGCGTTATAAATTCTACAGTCTGAAAGACACTGGTATAACCAATATGCTTAGGGCAAACACGGATGTATTGTCGGTCAGAGACCAGGCACGACACTCATCAATCCTCATAACAGACATCTATACTCCGAAAGACATCCAGTCAGCGAATGAACTCATCATGAACTACAGAGGAGTGCTATAAGGAAAAGAGGCGGCAGTATTAATCTGTCGCCTCTATCCATTAAGATATCATGTAAAAGCTACCTGTCATTATTGGCTCGATGCCATCATCTTTGATTTCAACTTCAATTTTAGCGCAAACGAAACGTTTGCCATGAAAAATATAAATCTTTGAAGGGTCTGGTATCTTCGATGATCTGAATTTGATTTCCATACAGTCTTTATTATCTATCACAGATTTCACATGAAATTCATTCAAACTATAGTCAGTTCTCTGCACCAGGCTCAGACTCCAACCTTTAGTTATGCCAAAAACCTTCTTCAGATGCACATCGTCTGTCACAGGAACTGGCCAAGCCATGAAATGATCCATGGCATTGTCATATAAGCAGGATTGTGGTAATGTCGTAGGAATACCCGATGGCAGCGGATATGTCGCATCCTGCATTTTGTCTATGAGAAAATATATCTGCATGCTTTCTTTGTCATTCTCCTCATTATCCATATTTGAATCATCTTCAATGGCATCCTCAACAGTCACATAAGTGTAACCATCATCATCTTTTGTCGACTCAAGGCTCTCTGCTTCTTTAGTGTTGACGACAGACAGCATATAGCGAGGTCTCACGTCCTTATTATGACCCGACAATTGAAGCCAATTGCTGTAAGTTGTGAAATCCTGGTCTTTCACAGCAATTGCTGCAGGAGCAATATTGAGTGTGATGCTGTCGTCACTGTCTGTATTGCGAATGAGCGGTGAAAACTCACCACACTCAACCCAGCTACCCTTGGAATCATCTTCCTCATCAGCCTTCCATATATAATATGCCTGCAGACTGCCGGAAGAAAACACCCTCTTGATAATGGTTGTTCTTTTCTTTTTCATATCCCATCCGTTGATAGTTGAATCAAGTTCAGGTGTCATGCCTTGATATGTATATATATCAAAGTATGCCAGCACTTTCTGGGGTATCACCTCATAATTATCCCTCTCTTCAGACTCACCTAAGTTGAACTCAACATTAGAAGTGTCAATCGTGTTGAGCGAGCCATCCTCATCATAATCTACACTGAACTCATCCAATGCTACCATTTCAACAGTCTCTGCATTGAGCAGTTCTGAGCTTCTCAAGATGCTCACCGTGCGCTCAGCTTCGCTGAAATATATTCTCGCATTGAATAATTTGCGGAACTCTTCCAAAAAAGTATATGCTGTCCAGTGTGGAAGGGCATGACGAAACTCATCCGACTTATAGGCAGAAGCGATGTATAGACCATTCCATGGATTTTGATTGAAATCATCACGAACAACCTTATATCCACATATATTGAGAATATTATGCAATATATGAATGAAATTAGGATGGACAGCCAAGTTGGTGATGTATCTCTTTCTGTTCTTTCCCAATGTCATATTCGCTGTCATATCGTTGGTCTCATCTCGAATAGGTGTGTAAACATACATTCCAGGAATACCTATCATATAAGATGGATTGTATGTTGCGTAGAAATTAAATGTTTTGACCTCTGCCATCAGACCCATAATCTCTTTTGCATTGACTGTCTCCAGCTGGTCTCCCATGCTACCATGCCGTGCTCTGCCCAAATCCATCTCATCAATAAACTTTTTGTCGAATTTGGAATTATACTTCACCCTTGATTTACCACCGAGCAACTGCAGCTTCACTTCTTTCTGATTGACAGATAGTACAGTGCCCACTCCACTCATGATGAGCAAGCCATTGCAGTATAGCTTGCAGTCATCATATTTAGCGAGTTTCTTCTTGACCTCGAACCTTGACACATTCTTGAATATCTCTCTATTAGATAAGATATTCATCGGAAATGTGATGTCATAGGTATATTCTCCATCATCGGTGACATACTGGTTGGCGTATGTCACCTTGATGGATGATGTGGATATAGGATAGGCTTTATGCCCATTGATAATGCATGTTATCATACTACTTGTTGTCTAATAATCGTTCATAATCTTTCAGTTTTCTGTGCAGTCCGCTACGGCCAGCGATAGGCATAACTATCTCCAATCCGTCATCAAGAGTCTGGTTGAGAATAGTGATTGCGTTGTTCACACCATCGAGGGACTCTCGCACCTCACTATTGTCATTGCTGACGTTGACAACAGGAGTGACAACTGCTCCACCGCCACCAGAACCGAGAGCTCTGCTGATATCATCAGCTGTCAGGGAGCCAACAGTATTAGAGCGCTGCGCTCTGTCGATGAGGTCGAAAGCAGGACGAATGGATGAGTTGTTGACAGCCTGATGGTTGGCTACGAACTCACCTTCGTGAACAACACCAGCCTCTCTGCGATATCGCCTGCCTCCTGTATAACCGCCCGAGTAGTAACCTGCCGCTTCTGCCTGATGCTGTTTTCTGATAGTAGCTATCTGCAGCAGACCTGCAGCAGTGGCCATACCTGCAGCTATTGGTGCCAAGGTCCAGCCGATGAAAGGAACTCGTGCAGCAGATGAATATGCGTTGATGGCAGCCATGGCTGTGGAGGCGATAGCCTGAGCTATCTCAATCTTCATCGCTTTTTTGTTGGCTTTAGCTTTAGCTGCTGCCAACTCCTTGTCACGTTTCTCCTCAAGCCTTTTCTTCTTTTTGGAGTTGTTGCCTGCTGCAGCAATCTGCTTTTCGTAGTTTTTGGAGATTTTGGCCTGCTCCAGATCTGAGCATGCCTGCGAATAAGCTGATGCGGCTGACATGATATTGCTGATGCCATTGTATGCAACCTGTGTTTTCTGCACCATTCCATCGAGGAAGTCCCCCGTGACTTGCGCCTTGGCCTGCATGTATGCAGCATGGTTCTGCTCATCGGAGCCATATAGCTCCTTGAGCTTCTCCATGGTGTTCTGATAGTTCTGCACCTGTGCGACGAAATAGCCACCGAAGCTGCCATTTGTTGATTGTGCATCCCCGGCTGCAGCCTTTGCGCTATTGACCATCTCTGAAGTCTTTGAGTCAATCTTTGCTTGCGTAGAGCCTGCTCCATGATCCTCAGCCTCGATCTGCGCTCTCTGGGCAGCGAACTGCTTGGTTATCTCCAACTTCATCTGCTTATACTCTTCCTCCTTGATTAGCCCCTTCTTATACAGATTATCAAGACCATTGAGATACATGGTTTCCTGTGCCTGAACATCCTGCTTGCCGAACTGCTGACGCAACTCCTTCAGCTGGTTCTGGTATGCCTCCTGCATCTGCAGCTGGTGGTCAAGAGATGACTGCTCCATCTCTGCCTTGAGGTCAAGCCATTCCTCACTGCCCTCATTGTAAAGGGACAGGCGTCTCTGCATTGCATCGACTTCATTCTGATAGAGAGCTTCATCAAGGGCGACGTCATTCTGATATATTGCAGAACTGGCATCATTATACTGTGCTTTGATATTTGCCTCGCGAACCAACCGCTCACGTTCTATATCTTTCTCACGCATTTTGATGATATCCTCGTCATGCTTTTTAGCAGCATTGACTCTGTCATCAAGCAGCTGGCGATATTCATTGCTGTCCTCACCATAGAGTGCTTTCAACTTATCAATTCCAGCAATAGTGATTTTCTCCCGATCATCGATGTACTGCTGATATGTTTTCTTGCCCTCTGCATAAGCTTTGGCATTGTCAGCCATCAGTTGGTTGGTCTCAGCTTTGATGCTGTCGGCTGCTTGCTTCTGCTTGCGCTTGGCTTCAGCTGCAGCTTTCTTCTCCGCTTTCTCACGAGCCTTGCGCTCCTTATCAGACTCACCGCTGGAGACACTGCCACCTCCATTTGCTTTAACATTCTCTATCGCCTTTTTGACCTCTGATTTCTGAATATCTTTGTCATATACATCTGTTATGGCAGTTATCATGCTGTCTGTCTCCTTAATTTTATCAATAAGATCCTGCAATTCTCGACGGAATTTGTCTGTTGAATCCTGCGTCGTGTTACCAGTCATTCCCCATGATGTTGTATAATTATATCCAGGACCCGCTTTTTTGGCATTCTCATAGTTTTCCCGCGCCTGTTTCTTTTTGATAGTCAGTTCTGCCTTCTCTTCAGCCAGTTGCTGAATCTTCTTTTTAGCTCCCTGCACCTCATAAAGATGCACGAGAGATTTGATGTAATCATCAAGTGCTCTCTTGTTTTCCTTATATTTGCCTGTAGTCTTGTCTATACTGGCATTATAGTTAGGAACTATTCTGTTCAGCTCTGCGATTGCAGCATATCTGTCTTTGAGTGAATTAGTCTCGTTCATGGCAGCTTTTCTCAGATTTTCGAGTTTCAACTGCTCCTCCACAATCTCTTTCTGTGCTTCTCGCTGAATATCATTGAGCGCTTCTTGAGCCTTAGCTGCAGAGTCCGTCTTGCGAGTCATATCGACGATGACGGCAACCAAAGTTGTGACTGCTGCAGCAACAGCAAGATAAGGATGTGCTGCAAGTATCGCCCACAATTTCTTTGCACCTGCCAACACAACATTTTGCCAAATAGCAATCGCCTTGAGTTTGACTATGTGTGCGGTCTCTGCAACTGTTAATGCAATGATGGTTGCAGTGAGTGTAATGAGTGTTGTTCGGTATTTAGCAACAAAATCAATGATAGACGAAAAAATATGCACGGTTAAGCTGGCAGAAGAGATACACAGACGTGCTGCAGGATAGAGTTTCTGCCCCAACTCTATCGCGAGATCCTGGAATCTCTTTTTTGCCTTGTCGAGCTGTGCCTGCACACTTTCATTCTGAGTATTGAACTCATTGATGACTGATGTGCCCTCAGCATATGATTTAGTAGCAAGATCCTGAGCTACCTTGATGTCATCAAGCTTGTCCGCGAGGACGGTGAGGACACCTGTTGCTCTCGATCCATCCATCTTCATCTCCTCGAACATAGGTGCGAGTTGTGCGAATCCACCCTTGGAGCGCAGTGCTGCCAGGAACTGGAGGAGTGCTCCATTTGCATCCTCCTTCAATGTCTTTGAGAACTCCTTGACATTGAGTCCTGCAATCTTGGCGAATTTTGCAGAGTCCTGGAACATCTTGGCGAGAAGGTTCTGAACGGCAGTTGCTGCGGTCTCATCCTGCTGCATGTTCTGGTCGAGGACTGATGCGAGACCCATAATCTGCGCCTGTGTGAATCCTGCCTGCTTGCCGACACCAGCAACACGGGCGGTGAAGTCAACGAGATAGCCTGCAGAGGCAGAAGAATTCTGAGCCAGCTCATTGACTGCAGAACCTGTGGCCAACATGGCACCTCTCAAACCTTTTGTCTTATCCTCGCCAAACATAAGGGCGAGTTTACCGATTTGCGACACTGCTTCATCGCCAAGGTCATCGCCTAATGCGACATTGATTTTATCAGCACCATCAACGAATTCTTCGACGAGAGAAGTTGCCGTAATTCCCAATCGACCTGCATCACCAGCAAGTTGGTTGAGTTTCTCGCGAGCAGTTCGTGTATCCATTTTCTTGAAGTCCTCGTTCATACGCTCCACCTCATCTGCCGTCTGTCCTGTATATTTGCGAACATTAGTCATCTCCTCATCCATAGAGGCAAACTTCTCGACGCAGCTTTTCACTGTGAATGTCAAGCCAGATATGGCTGCGATGACTCCCAGTATGACTCCCTGCATGCGGTTGAACCAGTCTGCAGTCCTACCAATCCATGATTGTTGAGCCTGTCCTTCAGCACGAACAGCCTCCAACTCTGTTTTCAACTGCTTGGCCTGCATTTGCATCTGCTTGAATGCCTCAGACCCACGGTCAAGACCTCTCATCTCCTGGTTGAGAACCTTCATGGAATATTCCAAGTCACGGACTGACGAAGTCTTGAGATGCGCCAACGTATTATCGACGAGCTGCATCTGACGCTTGGTCTCCTTGATATCCACATTAGCCTTGTCTATCTCATTGTCATACTGCTGCATGAGTGTGACCACCTTCTGCTCAGATAGTCTGATGCGCTCAAGCTCTGCATCAACGAGCTTCAACTTGGCCGCAGACTGTGCATAAGAATCTGACGAAGGATCAATGGAGTTCATCTTAGAGCGAATTTTTGCTCTTGTGAAATTGAGATCATCAATGGATGCATGCTGCAGATTGTTGAGCGTCGCAGTCATGCGCTGCGCTTCTGCCTCTGCCTGTTTGGTAGCCCCCTTCAGGTGCAGCATCTGGTCTTTGACTTTAGAGAGCTGCTCTTCTAACTTAGCATAATCTGCAGGGTCAGAGACAGCCTTCATCTGCCCCTTCAGATGCCGAGCAGCCTTCTCCAACTGACCAAGGCTGGCATCAGATAGATTATCGAGCGTCTCTTTAACGCTCATTGTTGAGTTTTTGAATTGCTTCATCTCTCGCTCAGCAGCCTTCAGGTCCTTAGCGAGAGATGTGCCTAAACGGGAATCGCCCGTCGAGAAAGCATCCTGCTTTGCTTTCTTGAGACGAGCGATTTTGTCCTCCAACTCCTTGAGTCGGTTTTTCGCCTCCTCAGAGTTGAGTTTGACGATCGTTGTATATACTTCCTGTCTTGACATTATTTGCTGACTTGTATATAGCTATTATATAATAATGTAGAATGTGGGTTGAAGTTCAGCACCTTGACATTATAACCTTTTGTTCCCCACTTCCACCAAAGAAACTTATGTTTAAACTGCCTTGCAACAATACATTGAAGGCTGTCTCTTGCTCTGTACGTCAAGATAGAATCTGCTGTATCAAGACGCAGAGAAAGCCATGCGTCACTATATGAGTAGACAGAATTAAGTCTTTTCGTCTTCACAGTGTCCGATGTAACCATGGACACTCTCTGATCAGAGACAACCTGACTGATTTTCAACTGCAGATCCTTCAGCAGTTTCCTGTCCGCTGCCAGCAGTTTGTATTCACCTCTGTCCATGACCATCACCTGTTGTGTGACGAGTTTGACTGAGTCTCGTATGGTATCACGCTGCATAGGCGAATACTTCAGCTGAAGCTGGTGAAGCTGCATTTTCAAAGCCTCATTCGCTTTCTTCTGACGGCTTTCAAAGATTAGGAAACTTGCGAATATCGTCAGCAGTACCATCAGGAATGATAGAATAACTGCCAGTTTTTTTTCTAATTTCTCTGTCATCTCCTCATTTATTTAATGTCTGCATATTCTGGTATAGCATCGAAGCATGGACACTCCTTGATGCGCTCCCAGATGTCCACCTTGCCGTTATGGTTAAGGTCAGGTGATATATCACGATGTCCTAAGATCTTAGCATCTGGATATCTCTGCTTCAACTCTGTGAGAAGTTTGCGGAGCGAAGCCTTCTGCTCAGGCGTGCGGTTATCGATAGGCTTGCCTGAGCGTGAAATGCCACCCATATATGCCACATTGATGGCCTCATGGTTGTATCCCTTGACTCCGTTGGATGGCAAGTCCTCTGTCATAAGCTGTGTGACCTTACCGTTTGCTTCCACGACATGATGGTAACCAGGATAATGCCATCCCTTCTTTGAAAATTCCTTGAGCAAGGCATCAACAGACCAGGTTTGTCGGCTTGCAGTGCAATGAACGAAAATGTACTTAATCTTCCTTTTCATTATTATTGTGATTTATTAATTTCTTGATTTTATCGAATTTGACATCCATAGCGATGGATACGCCAAAAATGGATGCCACATACATGATGCTCTGCCCGAAATACCAGAGGACGTTCTCAGTCACGTCCTTTGAGAGGAAGTAGCTGATATAGACCAGTGCTATGGCGAAAGCCAAGACAACCATGGCGCTGCCATATTGAATTCTTTCTTTAGTTTGCTGCTGCATAATATTATCTTTTTTGATGCAAAGATAATATGAAACATGAGGACATAAAAATACGGCTTAACCAGTATAAAACCGATTAAGCCGTCAATATATGGTTATAATTTTTCGCTAAAGCTATAAGCTATTGTATTTGCTCCAATCAATGTCATTAGAGTACATCAAACGCAGATTATTACCCAGTAAGTCAAAAACACGTCCAAGAATCCTGCCACCTCTGCCATGTATAAGACAGGCTTACACTCACCATCATCGTCTGCATTATTAATAAGCAACAGATAGATAAATGCAAGAATCACCGTTGGCACCCAGCATGCCGACAGACACCAGCCCACACACCCTGTCGCAGCCACAAGTGCGCCCACCTTATGAATAGGGTGATCATCTTTATCAAGGTAATTAGGAGCGAAGCCTACAAACATTAACCCCACACACCCTATAAAGGCGAGACATTGAACGCCCTTACCTGTGTCGAGTATACACACCATCATCAGTACCGCACACGTAACCATTACAGCGGTAAATACCCATCCATAGTTTCGCTTACGTTTATCACCAATCACCTCACTACCAGTGCAGTTCTGCAGCTGATAATATACATCGCTTACCATCGAAGGGACGCCGAAGCGCATTGCTGCGAGAAGCAGAAACCCTCCCAAGAGAAGAAACAAAATAACACTCAGTATATACATAGTCTTTTCATTTTAGTTGTGTTAAACTATCTCAAACGCAAGAGGTATGCGCTTGAACTTCACTGGTATCTTCAGTGTGAAGTCATTACCTTTAACGATTTTCTTCATATAGCTATAAAATTAAATTGTTAGTCGTACTTTTTCGGGATAACCTGCCGTAATATCATAAGCTATCAATGAGTCTATCGTCTGTAGCTCCGCAACCTTGTCAAGATGAGTCTGCGTAACATTGTAGCAGTCTTTAGCATAAACTTCTATCTTACTGATGAGGTCTTGAGCTGTGTCAATAGGCAGGGTATAACACTCGCCGTCGAGCCACAGAGTCGTTTCCGTTCTCCCCATTCGTCTCAGTCGCTCGTTGCCCTGATACACCCTATCTCTTGTCTCGAAGTCGAGCCAGTGAGCCTCGTCGTTGAGATAAAACGTATTTACCTCTGCGCTCTTATCGTACTCCGTTATCTGCTCGATGCACTTGTTTCTCAGAGCCTCTGCCAGCTGTTCTTCAGTAGGCTCCGCATCGGTATTCATATCGAGCAGCACGCAGTCATACAGATACTCACCGTCTTCTGTCTTGCGTTCGTTCACAGCAAGACGCACCTCATTATTTTTCCATGTCGCAACCTTCGTTTCCAAAGGCGTAGCATACAGTTCCTTATATGTTATCATATTCGTTTAGTAATTATTGCTCATTATTCCTACGTCAAGATTACCGAAAGTGATTTCTGTCTGTATTGAATAGATTCTTCCGAGCCATCCGAGTGTCGTGAACTTTGCGTTAAAGGACGCTGTCTGTACATAGAAGGATGGCCTTGTCACGCTCTGTCCCTTCTTGATGGAAGGCACCTGCTTTGTGTTGTCGTAGGCTTTAGCATCCGCAGTAAGGAACACGCCGTCCGCAAGATTTGTCAGCGCACCATTCTTCACCATTGTGCGGCTCGTAAACATCCTTCCGTCGGCTGCACTCGCAAGGTCGTAGGTACTCAATCCGTTGGCCGAGTCGGCTACTATCTTTCCGTTCACTCTTGGTGCTGAGTAACGATACAGGGTTGTCTTTTTACCCGTCGCACCCTTAACGAAAAGAATGTAGTTGTTGTCCTTCGTTGCCGTGTACCACGACTTCGTTGTGTCAACCCACGGAAGATCTACATTCTCTCCGAGCGGAGTCGTCAGTCCTGCATCCTCTGCTTTGATATATTGCTCAGAAGTTATCTTTGCGTCGGTCTTGCTGAGCGAGGCGACACCAGCAGGACCGAGGTCGTAGAGAAAGTTTCCGTTGTCGTCGTAGTACGACAGCACGGCCTGTCCCGAACTGTTCAGACCGAAGCGGATGTTTGCAGTTCCTGCCTTGCCGTAGATATTGATAAGGCCATCGGCTATCCTTACCTTCTGTCCGTTGAGTCCTTGCGATGTAAGCATCTGCGCCAGTATCAGAGCCGCATTGATGGCACCGTCTGTAAAGAGCGCGGCTGTCGTAGTCTGACCGGTAGAGAGCGTGTTCTCCACCTTGATTTTCTCGCCATACAGAGTTATTCCGCTCGACGTAATCTCAAGTCCTGCCGCCTTTGCTGTGGCTCTGTCGATGAGGTCGGTCTTCCGTTCTGTATAATCAGTAAGTTGTGCGCCTTCCTCCAACTTCGGCTTTGTCACCCAAGCCTCAGTATCGCCTGGAACACGTATCAGCACCTTGTCTGGAATTACCTCTGCTCCCTCGCCAGTATAGTCATTTATTCGCCAATGCACCCAGTACCGCTTATAGGTCGAGGTGAGTGCGAGCTGTGTG
>ERZ1034946.868-NODE-868-length-11905-cov-7.174768_pt1 | contig 11905 bp, 15 predicted proteins | sample MGYA00520591_ERZ1034946 | MGnify/ENA primary metagenome ERZ1034946 (study PRJEB33766, sample SAMN09781753) | gut metagenome | biome: gut microbiome | host: Homo sapiens | place: Madagascar | study: EMG produced TPA metagenomics assembly of the PRJNA485056 data set...
ATTATGTTTCAGAAGAAAAAGAAAAATTTATTGCCGCTGGTAGTGATTGTGATTATTTCATTAGGGCTTGCCATCATTGGAGTTGTGGTACTGCCTATTCCAAAGGAATATAAGCAGCTTGTATTTTGGGGTGTGTTAGCCCTGGCTTCTATTGGCGCCGGTGCGATTGTTAAATATAGAGGAAAAAGGAGAATGTAGAATATGGATAAAACAGTAAAAAATGTAATATTTACACAGGGTGAGAAAAGAATTTTGAGAATAATGGCATGCCTTGCGCTGCTGATTGTACTTACACAGATACCTGGCATACAGGTATTTGCAAGTGGTGATTATTCTGAGATTACAGCTCCATTTGACACACTGAAAGGACTCGTGGCAGCCATTCTTTCCTCTTTTGGTTATATCATTACACTTTGGGGAATTGGAGAATGGGGACTTGCATATCAGGGTTCAGAAGGTACAATGCAGGCTCAGGCATTTAAACGAATTGGTGGAGGTTTTGTGATGGTACTTGCACCACAGATTCTGGCTATACTGATTTAAGCGGAGGAGAGAACTATGAGCAGTATTTTAGATTTTGCTATAGCACCGTTTTTTACTGCGGGCATTGCGGTGTGGCGTTTTATGCTGGTTCTCATAGGCGGCGTTGCCATACAGACACCGGAAACATTTTCATCCGGCACCTGGAGCTATGTAACATCGGATATATATCCGATGTTCTTAGCCATTGGGTCTGTAATGCTTAATCTATTCTTTTACATAGGCTACATCCGGCAGGCTGGCAATCTGAGACAGGATATGACTTTAGAAATCTTTGTGGAGATGTGCATTAAAGTCTGTCTGGGAAATATGCTGATACAGTCATCTGTGGTGATTACGTCAGCTATGTATGCGTCATCAGGAAATATGGCAGCACTGATACTGAGTGGAACGGATGAGCCCTTTCAGCAGGATGATGTAGATGGTGGAGCAATCTTCTTTTATCTGGTACTTGGAATTGTATTCTTTGCAGTTTGTGTGGTATGTTCCTTTACCATCTTTTTGGTGTGCTATGGCAGATTTTTACAGCTTTACATGCTTGTACTCGCTGCACCACCGGCATTAGCTACTATTGCCGGTGGAAGTGGTATCTCCCACACAGCAGCATCATGGCTTAAGACAGTGATTGCAAAATCTTTTTCAATTGTCTTTATTGCGCTTGCAGTCACGATTGCATCAAAGCTGTGCAATTCGATTGATTATGCCACAGAGGGACTGGAATCAATTAACGGAGCCAGTCAGATGCTGCAGAACATGTGCACAATGGTACTCATGACAGCGTCAGTAAAAGGAACAGATATATTTATGAGAAGAACCTTTGGGTTATAGGAAAGGAGATAAAATATGCCAGGGTTTAACGTTAACGCGAATTTTGCAAAAGGAAAAGCCTGTACAGTACCTGTGGTTGATGTGCCTAAGAACTTAAAAGAATCACTCTGTATTGACAAGGCTCATGTAAATGGAATATTTAAGATTGAACCGATGCATGGCACAGCGATGTATGACCAGTGTTATATCTTTGAAGATGTGAATTATATTAATAAGGATGAAGATAAGAAGGATAGTACTCTGTTGGAGCTCATGAAACTGTTTAAAGGCATGAGTGGTCAGTTCAAGATTACAATAGCTTCAGAGCAGCATGACATGGATTCTTTTATGCAGGAGGTCTTTGTACCTAAGCATGGTGAGGAATATCCGCTGCTAGAAAAAGGTGTAGGTAAATGGATTGCACAAAAAATTGGAGAGGGCACAAGGGATATAAAGAGGACACTGCTTTTGACTGTGACCTGCAGGGCAAAATCTTTTGAGGAGGCAGATGCCTATTTTGGTACGCTGGATACATCGTTATCCGGCATTTTTTATGCCCTAAAAAGCCGACTGTATCGAATGTCAGCAGTAGAGAGAATGCTTGTATTACAGCGTATGTTACGCGCGGGAGAGAGCGGAATACCGGTCTCAGAAAAGGAGGTAAAAGAAGACAGTTGGAAGAACCAGATTCTTCCGGCTATGATACAGGCAGAAGAGGATTATCTGAAGGTAAACAACAAATATGTGAGTATCATGTTTGCACAAGATTTTGACCAGACCTTAAATGAGGAAAAGGTTGTCCATGCATTATCAGATGTACTCTTTCCTATCTATATCACACTTGATATGGAGCCGGTTAGAAAGCGTCTGCTCAAAAATAAATTGTTGAATGCACATTCAAACAATGAGAAGACAATGGCTCAGGAAAGAACCAGAAATCAGAATATGGGACAGTACGGTGCAGGTAACTCATATTCACTGGTTAAGAAAAAGGAAGAGCTGGAGGAGCTGATGGACCAGGTTGATGGTAATGACGAAGAGGCTTTGTTTCTTGGCATGCTGGTGATGATTTATGCTTCTTCTTTAGAAGAGCTGGCACAGCGTGCAGATACAATCATGCAGATTGCGACAACGTCCGGATTTACACTTGAGCCATATTATCACAGACAGCTTAAGGCACTTAATACTATACTTCCAATCGGAGGCAGACAGGTAGACCATATGAGAGCACTGCTGACATCATCTGCTGTAGCTTTCCAGCCATTTTACGCAAAGGATATGCAGGATGATGGATATGTATATGGATTAAATGAGACAACCAAGCAGCTTCTGCGAGGAGACCGTAAGAAGCTTCCGGCACCACATGGCATGATTTGTGGTCACTCCGGTTCTGGTAAGTCAGTCTTGATTAAGATTACTGAAATTGCACAGTCCTTGATTTTTACGAATGATGATGTAGTAGCTATGGACCCAAATAATGAGCAGAAAGCTTATATCGAGACTTTAGGTGGTCAGTTTTTTGATTTCACTCCACAGTGTCAGATTCATTTGAACCCACTTGAGGTACCGGAGTATGTGTTTTATGGAAGTGACATAGTAAAAAATGAATTTATTGCCAAGAAAACAGAATATACAGTTTCTTTTTGTACTTCTATTATGATAAACATTCTTGTAACACAGGTGCACATGAATTACATCGGTCATGCAGTAAGGCAGATGTATGAGGAATATTTTTCATCAAACAAAAGGTACAGCAGGGATAAAAATCAACCGACCCTGTGCAGAGTAAGGGAACTGTTAAAGGTACAGATTGACAGAGCAGAATTCAGGGAGGATAAACGTATACTGCTCGATATTGTGGACTCAATGGAAGAGTATACGGAAGGTGTTTATGATATGTTTGCTCATCCGTCCAATCTGGATATGTACAGCCGTCTGGTTGGCTTTGGACTCAAAAACATTCCAAAATCTGTATGGGAACCGGCGATGCTTACAATTATGCATTTCCTTACCATGCGAATTGACTACAATCAGAAGGATAAGATAGCACTTAGACTGGTGGTTGATGAAGCCCAGTACTTATGTGCTTCGGAGTCTACAGCAGAGCAGCTCTTACATGCAATAGAGACCTATCGAAAGGTTGGAGCAGTTGTGACGCTTGCAGTTCAGAATCTTACACGAGTTTTGGAAAATGACAAGCTTCGAGATATGTTTTCAAACTGTCCTTATAAGTGCTTTTTGGACCAGGGTGGAATCGATGCTGAAAAGCTGGCTGAGATTCAGGATTTATCTGCAAAGGAATTTGCTGCACTTGAGAATCCAAAGAAAGGACATGGAGTCATGGTATGGGGAGGACAGGTATTTTTGTTTGATACATATATGGAGCATGATAATGCCTTGTACCCATATATAAATACAGACTTCCATGAGCAGGCAGAGCAGATGAGAAGACAGCAGGATTAGGAAGTGATGATATGCAGGTAAAAAAATTAAATGCTTCAACGATAAGAAAGACTGAGAGTAAAATCCGAACCGGAGGACAAAAGGTAATAACTGCGGAGCAGAAGCTGAAAAAAGACCTGACAGCATCTACGATTGGAGATGAGGAAGAGGAGGAAAGAACAGATAGAAGAAAAGAACCGGATAAGAGGAGGGATAATCCGATTCGGAAAATTCCAAATAATGTGCATGACAGTACGACTCAGGCAGACATAAGGAGAACATATCGTAACACTTGCAGGGCAAACGCAGACAAGGTGGGAGTGGAATCTGCACAGTACAGGAAAGAGCTGGCAAAAAAGGAGCGGTACAGAGTCAGCAGAAAGAGAAAAGCTCCTGTAGAAGCTTACGAAGGTCAGAAAAATTCTCCTCCACAGACCAGGCAGACAAGCTGGAGCCCACAAAAGACAACCTACCAGCAAAAGACAGGCAGTAAAGAAAAAGCAGCCTGTCAGAATAAAACTCAGACTGCAAAAAGTTTTGGAAAGGAAACTGCAAGGGCGGGAAAAAGTGCCGCTGCCGGAGCTGCTACAGCCGGAGTTTCTGTTGGAGTAACTGCTGTGGAAAAAACGGTAAATGTTCGTGCAAATAGAATTAAACGTGCGAAGATGAAACTGTTAGCTTCCATGGAGGCTGAGCATCAGGAGAAAAAGGAATCAGCAAGACAGCAGGAACGCAGACGAAATACTTCTCTTCAGGAGGAAGAGACGAAACAGGAGGCAAAAAGTTTTTCCGGGGCAGTCAAGCTTCTCATTCCGGTTATGTTTCCAATGATTCTGATTATGGTTGTATTTGCCGCAGTTTTCGGTTCTATGACTTCTGAACAGGAAGCTGATAATTCAGGAAGTGTTATAAAAATTATTGATGTTGCCAAGAAAGAAGAGGCAATGTCAAATGTGAATATTGGAGGCTACAAGTACAAAAACTGGTATGGATTGGATGACAACTGGTGTGCAATGTTTGTGTCCTGGTGTGCAAATCAGTGTGGTTATATTGACAGCGGAATCATGCCTAAGACGGCAAGTGTATCTGCAATGCAGAAATGGTATAACGGCAAAAAGCTCTATCAGACTACAGCTAGTGGGTACCAGCCTAAACCCGGAGATATTATTATTTTTGGAAATGGAAAATCACATACCGGAATTGTAATTGAGTATGACTCTGAAAAGAAACAGGTGGTGACGATTGAAGGAAATACCGGAAAGTCAGACACCAATCCTTATCACAAGGGAAGCTGTGTTAAAAAGAAAACATATGCCCTGACTAATGCCTACATAGTAGGTTATGGAACACCGGCATATCCGACAGATACAAAAACAGAATAAACAAAGGAAGGAGGTTGAAAAAATTGAATATTGCAATTAACAAGGATATCGAAGAAGAGTACAAGGATGAATTTACAAAGGGCTTTACGCTGAGAGAATGTGTTTACATAGCAATAGCGATTTTGATTGTTGTGGGGGTTGGATTTCTATGCTGGTGGAAATTCAAACTTGCAATTGATATCTGTGTCTATGTTGGTTTTCCATTTGCATTTCCAGTTCTATTGTTTGGATTTAAGAAGCCCTGTGGCATGTATATGGGAAAATTTATTAAGGAACTGCGATGGGAAAAGAAAACCAGACTGTTGTTGTATGAAGCTGACGAAGAGCCGGAAACAGATGAATTTTTCTCCATGCAGACTAATGGTGATTTGAATAGCTCAGAGAAAAAGACCGGCAGGAGGGAGAGGTATAAAAGATGATGAGAAGAGACTATGAAGAGGAGAGACAGAAGAACAAAAAGAGATGTATAGGAGCTCTGTTATTAATTGCGGGAGTGCTGCTTATTACATCAGTAAGTGTTTTTGCTTATAAGAGGGGCAGGCATACGGATTTGAAAAATTCAGAGCAGCTTGAAACTCAGGAAGATGTTTCAGAAGAAGAAACAGAGCCGCAGGACATACAAAATGTAATGGAGACAGAGAGCATGTGGGAGGATGATAATGGACCGGATATACGGGATGTGCCAGAGGATATAGATGCAGCTTATCAGCAGGAACATATTGAGGGAGGGACGGAATGAATCTGACAGAAAAAATTGAACATGAGTTTCGCTGTTTTTTTCTGGATATGATGAGGACAAGCAAAGAAAATATTTTTGTGCATAGTGAAGAAATCGAAGCGAAGAAGAGACTGTATACTCGTTTGACCAGGCTGTCAGAGGAGCTGGATGCAGAGCAGGAGGAATGTCTGCTATTACAGGAAAATCTTCTTGAGTCTTCTTATCAGTTTCTGGAAATGGAAAAACAGTTCGGTTCCAAGGATGCGTCACTGAAAAAGTGGCTGTGTACTGTTTTGCAGGAAGAAAAATAAAGGCAAATTACTATATGATACATAAAGGGTTTTAGGGGTGTCCCCTAACAAGATGCACACCTACATGCTAATGTAGGACAAAGTGCGTATCTTGCAAATATAAAATGTCGATTTTTAGAAAAAAGAAACATAATTGACAGCAAAATGAATCGGAAAAGGAAGTCTTTTGATAACTAAGAAGCACGTTTGATATAGAAATGCTGTCACAGAACGTCATATGACACACAAATGGCATGAAATGACACACATTTAGTCTGATTGGCATAGATGAAAATAAGCTGGTAAAAAGGCAGTATGAACGCTGCAGAACAGTGTGGCAGGACATGAAAAGGCTGACGCAAGGGTAAAGTTGAAAGGAGGCGGGCAGGAGGTGACAAAACGTAAATATTTGAAGAATGGAAACCGCGGAAAAGTATTAATTGATATGGAAAAGGTCTATAGGCAGTTAGACAGTGGGCGGAGCATAGAGAGTGTGGCAAAGGAATGGGGAGTATCTGTGTCCACACTGTATCGGAGACACAGAGAATACCAGAAGGAGATAGAGGCAGTGGAGGATAAGCTGCCGCCAATTCCAAATGACATATAAAATTATTCAAGGACAGCGTACCGAATTTCGGTACGTTTTTTAGTTTAGAAAGGAGATGAGATGATTGGAGGAAAAAATCAAAAAGTGGGAGGAAGAAATCGAAAAGATTCTGAACCAGCAGAAGGAAGCAAACAACAAGTATAACGAGAGAGTCAGAGAGCTGAGAAAGAAAATTGAGACGGCAAAGCATCAGGTGACATTGGAAAATAACCAGCTCATAGCGGATGTGGTACGTTCAATTTATGGAGAGGTGACACAGGAAAATATTGAGGCATTCAAGCGTCAGATGCAATCAATTTCTAATCGGGAAAGGCAGTCATAGCCTATGGAGAAAAGGATATGTGATTTGAACATCCGGTTAACAGAGAAGGAGCTTGAGTATCTGAAAAAGTGTTCTGAAAATTCAAGCTGTAGATTTAAAAATGGGCGTGATAATTTTTCTGATTATCTGCGCTCACTTTTATTTACAGCGAGCGGTTATCGGGATGAGGCATATATAAAGCAGCTTCGGGATTTACAATATGAACTCAGAAAAATAGGAACCAATGTCAATCAGATTGCAAGGAAGATAAACAGCGGCTATATAGGTTCCTCGGATGACTTGATAGAATTGAAAGAATATCTTGCCAGAATCGAAAAGGTTTTTAAAGAGCTTAAAGAAAATGACGCTCGTTCTGAATCGGATATGGAGGGTGGGTAGATGGCAATTACACATCTCATGCACATGAAAGAGAGTCCAGGGATTCCACACACGCATCTAAAAAATGCGATTGATTATATCCTGGACGTGAAGCATGATGGAGCAAAAACAAATTATGGTGAATATGTCGGTGGCAATTCAGGACTTGACCATACAGAAATACTGAAAAATTTTTTGGTGACTAAAAAGGATTTTGAAAAGCTGGATGGACGACAGGGATACCATTTTGTAATCTCTTTTGCAAAGGGAGAGACTGATGCTCCTACAGCCTATAGTGTCATTGAAAAATTCTGTGAAGAGTACCTGGGAGATAATTATGATTATGTCTTTGCCGTGCATACGGACAAGGAGCATATGCATGGGCATATTATTTTTAATTCAGTCTCAAGGACATCTGGTTATAAGTATCATTACAAGAAGGGAGACTGGACAGAATATATCCAGCCTGTGACAGATAAGATTTGTAAGGAGCATGGTCTTAAGCCTCTCACATTTGATGAAAACCATAAGCTGGGAATGTCTTATGCAGAGTGGAACGCAAAGCAAAATGGCAGCATAAACTGGAGACATGTAATGAAAGCTGATATTGATTTTGCGATAGAACACTCAGACAGCTTTGAGACATTTGCCGAAAAGATAAAAGAGATGGGCTATCGTTTTGGCAGACAGGGATATTCAAAAAATAAGAAAGAACCATATATAACATATTTGTTTGACAAACCAGATGGAAAAGCAGTACGCATGCGCTCAAGCAGCCTGGGAAAGGGGTACACCCTGCCAGATGTTATTGAGCGGATTAAGTTTAAGGAAGGAGGACATAGCTATGAGTATGTAATGGAGAACTTGTCAGAGAGGACACAGGAATATTTGAAATCTGCGATGCTGAAATCCACGACTACATACAAGCGAATGTATCAGGCTGTCAATTATTACAGGCTTCCTAATCCCTTTGCAGTTCCAGCATATCGTGTGCGTTCTGATATGCTTAAAATTGATAAACTGATTGAGGAATGCAACTATATCAAGAAATATAATTTGACTGAATACAACAGATTAAAGCAAAGAAGAGATAAGATAGCTCATCGTATTGATGAGATAAAGGCTTACAGAAAGACACAGTACAAAATACTTGAAACAACAGTAATGCCGCAAGAAGAATTGATGCAGAAATATACAGAGCTTGAGCGTCAGCTGTTAACTGCAGAAAAAGAGAATAGTGACCGCTTTGAAAATATTCAGGACAGTATGGAAAGGTTAGAAAAGGAGTTCCCAGAACAGTTTCTGCAGGCTAAGAAAAAGATTGCATATTACAATCTGGAACTAAAGAAACTGGGCAGGGAACTTAGAGTCTTGGATAGGATAATGAAAACAGAAACAGGAGCAACGGAGCCACAGCTTCTTGTGGCACCGAAACGATAGGAAGACCAGGGGTCTTCTTTTTTTGTACCGAAATTCGGTACGTGTAAGGAGGTTAAATATGGCAGATGCACCATTTGAAATTTGGGTTGGAAACCTGGCTGCTTATACAGAGGGAAGGCTGGTAGGAGAATGGATTCCACTTCCGCAGAAAGAAGAGAGACTGGATGAAGCAATAGCAAAAATATCCAGAAACAGAAAAGATGAAATAATAATTATGGATTATTCAATTCGGTCAAATTGCAGGTTCATGAGAAGCTATATTAATGAATGGGATAATGTAAAGGAACTCAATACAATTGCGAGACTTATAGGTGACGAGGCGCATCGTAAAGTTGAGGCGTACTTAGAGAACGATTCAGGACTTTCACTTTTAGAGATTGCAAATCTCTTTATGCAGGAGGATAAGATTTCGTTTTATCCTTATGAATTTGAAGGAAGCGATAACATGGAAGTTATGGATATTCTTTCTAATGAGGAAAAGATGGGTTATACAATTCTTGAAAGTAACATGGAGCTGAAAAAGCAATTAGAATCAATGCAAATATATGGGGCAAGTGTACTGGGTTATCTTGATGTTGGAGCAATTGGCAGGGATTATTCGTACAACAATGCCACGTTGTATGAGGATGGTTATTACAACATGTCGGAAAATGAACTGAATCTTAAGCTTTATACGATGAAAGAAATTGAGGAAGAGATTGCAGAAAGAGAACAGTCGGCAGAGGAAAAGAAGGAGGAAGAGACACAGGAAGAAGAAATAAAGGAAGGAACTATAAAAGAGAAGGTACAGCATAAAATTACGGAAAAAGCTCCATCGCTTTAGGAGGTATCTATGAGGATTGGATTGAAGAGAGAGCTGGAAAAAGCAAACGAAACCCTTGACCGAATTCAAAATGAAGTGAATGGATTAAAGGGGATTATTGCAAACCTGCTGAAAGAACAGGAACCGGAAATTAAACCGGAAGAAAAAATAAAAGAAGCTGGTCGTAAGAGAGCTGAGCCTGAGCCGAAAATTAAAAATATCAGATTGTAATAAACAGACTGGGCGTACCGAATTTCGGTACGCCTTTTATGATGCAAAAGTATGCAGGAGAAGCTGGATGAAAATTACATGTAATATGAAAGCGTATGAAGCAGCCATCATGGATAAACAAGGAAAGGTTGGCAGAAAAGTTGCAGAAGGATGGGTGGAAATAGAAGAATGCTTCAGGTTTCCGGTCGTTGTCCGTACCTATCAGGATAAGGAAACGAAGCAGGAGAAAATGTTTCTGTCTTATCCGCAAAGAAAAACAAAAAATGGATATGAGGATATTGTAGCACCCACAAATTATCAAGTGCGAAAAGAAATTGAGGACTGTGTATTAACTGAGGTGAAAAACTGTATCACAAAGTCTGTCCGGACAACTCCGGTGACGAATGTGACTGTCAGGATTTTGCCAGCAGAGGAGAATTCTTCTGTTCTTGGTATTGCGTCAGCAACATTAGCCGGGGGCATAGTTTTGAATGGTATCACCATCAGGAAAGACAGGGAAGGGCTAAGGGTATTGATGCCACAGTATATGTCAGATGGATTGTGGCATGATTATGTATCTGCATCCAATAATATCATAAAGGCAGATATTGAGCAGGAGGTTGTGCATGCTTATAGAAATGAACTACAGAAGAATGCTGCGGTGCAGATAGAACCGGAGAAGAAAAGTGAGCTGCAAAGTCCGGCAGAAAACGCGGAAAAAGCATATTCTGTAAAAGATTTTTTGGAAGTGTATCAGTCAGCCAATGTACAGAAAATGATGCAGATACTGACAACTTTTAAGTTAAAACCACAAGAAGCAATTTTTACGAATAATGGGAATGCAGTAAAAAATCATTCGGCAGAGTACAGGGAAGGTGACTATACAGTACAGGTTCGTTTTGTAAATGAATGGAATCCTGTACAAGTAACTCCACCTGAAAAGCCTGTTTGCCAGGAAATATCTGTGTATTTATATGAAAAAAATCAGATTCGTGGAATAACTTCCTTGAAAAAGCTTAAAAGTAAAAGCCTGAAGAACACTGCTAAAAATTATGAACAGTTAAAGGCAGAGTGGATGAAATTAATTCATGTTCAGGCTATCGAGTTCCCAAGTAATATGCCGGCAGTTAATGAGAGGACATATGCGCCACCGGAAATGCAATCACCACGGCTATAGATAGGAGGGATAAGATGGAAGCAAACGCTAAGAGAATCCCAAGCGCACAAGAATATTTGTATGCCATGATTCGATGTGCAGAATGGGTATCGGATGATTATAAGAGATTGGCAGAAAAGAATAAGGAAAAGTTGGAGATATTAAAAGAATTATACATCTGCGCTTGCGATGGTTTACCAGTTGAAAAGGTGCAGGGTGCATTGGAGCAAAAGAAGCAGCCAGAGAAAATGCTTCATGCGATAAGGAAAAAATACTTAGAGGAAAATTTGACAGCGAATTATGAGAACGAAATTCATGCAATCAGAAATAAAGCAGATGCTTTGGAGAAAAACGTTGAAAGAATGAAAGATGAGGTAAATGACATCATAGAGCGTATGCCTACTTTTGAGTCAGCATTTCCGGAACAGAGGGAGGTAAAGGAAAAAGCAGAATCAGAGACAGTGCCAATATCGGATAAAAGCCGGGAAAATCCGGATGAACCTGAAAACAGGGATGAGCCGGAGAAAAAAGAAAACGTACCGAAATCCGGTACAAGTAAAAAGCCATGGTGGAGATTTCACTGGATAAAGCAATTCAAAACAAAAGCGAAGCGCCATTATATCGAATGCTTATTAGAGGAAGGATACGATAATGTGCAGCTTTCTTATTTGATGGATTGCATAGAAAATGGGATGACCCCTGGAGATATAGAACGGATTGCATCACCGAAGCTTCCGGTGGAAATAATGGAAAGACTGCGGCAGATGGAAGAAAAGTAAAGGAGAAAGGATGGCGTAACGAAATGGAAGCGAATAAGAAAGATAAAAAAATA
>ERZ1034946.874-NODE-874-length-11843-cov-6.594333_pt1 | contig 11843 bp, 6 predicted proteins | sample MGYA00520591_ERZ1034946 | MGnify/ENA primary metagenome ERZ1034946 (study PRJEB33766, sample SAMN09781753) | gut metagenome | biome: gut microbiome | host: Homo sapiens | place: Madagascar | study: EMG produced TPA metagenomics assembly of the PRJNA485056 data set...
GCACGTACGGATCTGTGAGGGGCTAAGATTGAGAGGTCTTAGTCTACTCGACTATCCTGTAAATTTTTTTCAAGTACAAAGTATTTTACATAACTTCCCACCGGGTTATATTCTTTCGATACCATCGGCGGACGCAGATACTCTGTTCCATCCCATGGATACATCGTGTTGATATATTGGCATCGGTCATATCCTTGCGTCTGAATATGTCCCGGTACTTCAATCGAATCAAACATTCTGCAATCAAAGTCTTTCTTATAAAAATCTTTCACTCTCACAGTCGGATTTTTCGCATAGCTAAAATACCATGTTCCATTCAAAGACTGGCGAAGAGGCATGTCAGCCCCTAACACCATCTCTTCTGTATTTTCATAATAAACATGATCTGAATGTGCTTCTTTTCTATTTACAGCAAACACTTCTGGGTCTTCCAACCATGTAAGTCTTGGTTCACTCACCAACATATCTCTTTCTCCTTTATTTCTTCTATATTTATCCTTTTACCGAACCTGTCATACCTGCAACAAACTGCTTCTGCATCACAAAGAAAATCAACGCTGTCGGAAGTGTTGCAATGACAACCGCAGTCATCATCATACCATAATCCGGTGTATAAGAGGACCCCATTGCCGAAAGTACAAGTGGCAGAGTTCTCTTTTCTGGTGACTGCAATGCAATCAACGGCCATAAATAATTGTTCCAGCTTGTCATAAATGTTACAACAATCGCTGCCGCATATGTTGATTTCATCGTTGGCATAAAGATTTTAATAAAAATTTTCACTTCTGACAAGCCATCTATTCTTGCTGCTTCAATCAGTTCCTTTGGAAATGTCTGTGCATTTTGTTTGAAAAAGAAAATCAAAAAGGCTGTGGCAATTGCGATAATAATAACAGCCATTGGTGTATTCAACGCAATTACTTTCAGCGGTCCCATGTTAGAGAATTTACTGAACAACCGGAACAGAGGAACCATCAATGCTGCAAACGGAACCATCATAGACAGAAAGATAAAATTGAATACCCTTTCTCTAGCTTTTGTTTTGTACACAACAAATGCATATCCCGCCGCTGATGACACAACCATCGCAAGCGCTGTTGTAACTGTCGCAATTATAATTGAGTTTTTAAATGCATTTACATACTGAAGATCTGACGCCAACAATGTTTTCAGATTCTCGAAAAAATATGTTCCCGGAATCATTGTTCCTTTTGTAACTTCTACCGACTTGTTTGTTGCCGCCACAATCATCCAAAAGAACGGGAACACCGAAATAAACGATACAATCGACAAAAAAACATATCGAAATACATTTAACACTTTTTTACGCATCTTTTCCTTCACCTACCTTCTTCTGAATAAATGATAAGACAACTATCAACACTACGACAACATAGGAAACTGCTGCTGCATATCCGAAATCTGGTGAATATTTAAACAAGAGATTGTAAATATACTGCGAAATCGTGATTGTCGCATTTGCCGGTCCTCCCTGGGTAATATTCATCGTTTCATCGAACAGCTGAAGCGTACCAATTGTAGAATTTATTGTCGTAAAAAGAATAATTGGTTTCAGCAGCGGCAATGTCATATATCTGAATTTTTGGAATGCATTTGCACCGTCAATATTTGCTGCCTCATAAATCGAATCGTCAATGCTCTGTAATCCTGACAGATAAAACACCATATTATAACCTGTCCAGCGCCATGTAATCGCAATAATGATCAATATCTTCGCCCAAATCGGATGTGTAATCCATGAAATCGGTTCTGAAATCACATGCAGATTCATCAGTAAAGAGTTAATGAAACCATCCGTTGCAAATAAACTTTTAAAAATAATAGAATATGCTACTAATGATGTCACACATGGTAAAAAGATTGCTGTACGAAATACTCCTCTGAATTTCAGTTTCTTATCATTCAGCATGGACGAAATGACCAATGCCAATAAAATCATAATCGGCACTTGGATAACCAAGAACAATACTGTATTTATCAATGCTTTTTTAAATGTTGTATCTGTCAATAATCTCTTATAATTTGTCAACCCATCAAAAGTTAAATTGTTGCCGACACCTGTCTGAAATGATGTGATAAATGCCTGTATCATAGGATAAAATACAAATGTCACAATCAAAACTAAGCTCGGAATGATAAATAACCATCCTATACGATTCAACTTTGGGTTCAAACCATTTGTTTTTCTTCTCATGATTTGCCTCCTCAAAAAATGAGGGACGAGATCTTTCTCGTTCTCGCCCCGTGACTGTTCCTATTTCGCAACTGCCGCCTCTACTTGTTTCTGATAATCAGATAATACTTTATCTACATCTGTACCTGCAAGAATCTGTTGTAATGCCTCTGTCATCATGTCTTCAATTGCATATGTATTTTGTCCGTAGTTAACTGTTGGAACTTCATTCTGCCATTCTGCAAAATCAGCAAATACTTCCTGTCCTCCGTAGAATTCTACGCCTTTGCTATAGTTTTCTACTGTTTGAGCTGCTTTTAGTGTACTTACAAGATTAATATCTACAGCTAACTGGTTCATCAATTCTGTATTAGAAGCGAATGTCTCTTTCAAAAAGTCTTTTGCAAGATCTTCATGTCCTACATTTTTCAGGACATACCATCCACCACCACCGATAGAAGATGCATTTACGGATTCTGCAACGTTTGTCATTTTTGGAAATTCTGCCACTCCCCATTTTCCACTTTGGTCTTCTGCCTTTAAAATAGATGGTGAAATCCAGCATCCTGTAGGAACTGTTGCAACCTCTCCATTGTTGAATGCACCAACGAACTGATCCCAATCAGCTACCTGTTTTGAAATTCCTGAATCTACTATTTCTTTATAGATTGCAAATGCCTCTTTCAAAGCTTCGTTATCTTTGATATCAACATTACCGTCTTCATCTGTATACCATGAGCCAGCACTCTGAAGCATCATGCGGATCTGTCCAATATCACTTGGATCCAATGTCAACATATGTTTTCCTGTTTTTTCTTTCACCGCTTTTCCGATTTCAATATATTTATCCCATGTGAGATTTTGCATATCTTCTGCTGTATATCCCGCTTCTTCAATTAAGTCTGTGCGATAGAATACAGCTGCTACACCACTATCAAATGGAATACCATACATTTTTCCATCTACCTGATTCACACCAGTTTTATAAGAAGCGAAATCATCTGGACTTGCAATATCACTTAAGTCTGCGAATTCATCCTGATATGCTGTTAAATATCCCTGAATTCTGTAATCTTCGATCAACACAATATCCGGAAGACCCTCATACGAACCTGACGACAAGCTTGTATTCAATTTTGCTACTATATCATCTTGAGCCATTGTTACAACTTCTACTTCTACATCCGAATGATCTTTTGTATAAATCTCTTTTGCCTCGTTTGCCGCTTTAATATTAAAAGCTTCATCCCATGCCCATATTGTCAATTTCTTATCATCTTTTTTGCTCTCTTTTTTCCTTCATTTGAGCTTCCGCATGCTGCAAGGCTAAAAGTCATTACTCCTGCCAATGCTATAGCCACTACTTTTTTTAGTTTCATAATTTCTTCCTCCTTCATATATCCTGAACTGATTTGATAATAAGACTTTATCACATATGAACATTTTACTAATAGGATTATTTTCATTCGTATTTTCACTTTTTTTATTCTTCAAAAGACTGAATAGAATTATTTTTCGATTCTTGCACTTTTTTCTGTAATATTTTTAGTTTTTAGATCTTTTTCTTTTGACAAAAAGAATTGTTGCTGCCACCATAGCAACTAACCATCCAGCTATCGGCATTCTATCCCCTGTTCTTGCTGACTCTGATTTCTCGTTCGGATTTGGATTTTCTACGACTTTCTTTTTCTGTAGTCCATCAAATGCTGCACGAAGCATCTTTTCTGCCTCTTTTACATCTGTATCAGATACATTTTTGTTTTCAAATACAGTCTCAGCTTTTGCTAATGCTGTGCGGAAAGTTGCTGCTGTCTCTTCTGTGTACTTGGCAAGATCAATTCCTTGAGCTTCCTTGAGCAACTCTTCTAGTTTGCTCTTATCCGGAATCTCTCTAAGACCAAAAATCGCCTGAAGAAGTACATCATATGCTGTATTTACCTGCTCCTGTGCTGCTTGTGGATCATCGTATACTGCCTGCGCCGAGTCTCTTGCCGCCGCAAACGCATCCGCAGTCACTTTCGTATACTGATCGATTTTGTCCACATATTTCTGTGAATCTTCCAGTAAATCTTTTAATTTTGTCTTATCAGCCAAAACAATATCTTCCAGTCCGCCTATTGCTTTCAACAAGGCTTCTGTTGCCGCGTCAATCTCTTCCTGAAGTACATTTCCATCTTCAATGAGTTCTTCTGCCTTAGCAATTGCATCTTTTAATACCTGTACAGATTCCGGTGTTTTCCCTTCGGTATTGGTTGTTTTTGCTAGTTCTAAGGCTAACCCTAAGTCATCTGTATTTCCTGTAAATCCTAACAGATGCACATTTACAAGAAGCGCCTCGTAAGCCATATCCACTGCCGCCTGTTCTGCTTTTTCATCTGCCATCACTGCTTTTGCATCTGCGAGTGTTTTCTCAAACAGTGTCTTCACAACATCCACAACATCTTCATATGCCTCGCTCTCTTTTTGGCTCTCCGCATATGCGATGAGTGATTCCAGATTTGTTTTGTCTACTGATGGTTCCGGCTCGGCCTCTTCACCTAACAGTGCAATCCAACTCAATACCGGATCCGAATTTCCCTTCTTGCTAACTGTTACTTTCACAGTGCCTTCTGTCTCAACTATAAACTTCTGGTTGATCTGCAAATCAGAACTATCATTCTGCAACGTAAATGCCTGTTCTTCAAGCACTGTGTCTCCCATAGAAATTGTCATCTTCATTTGACGTGTCGTATTCCACCATTCCTGGAATCCGGCTGACACCGTATATTCTCCCGGTTTTACATCAAATGCATATTCGATATTTTTGTTAGCCGCTGCCCACCATCCTGTCTCAATATAGTTTCTTCCTTCATGGATACCTAAGTCAAAGTTCTCGCCGTTTTCCTGCTTTGTAATACCTGTATAACCTGCATGGTTTTCAGATGTATATTTTTGATCCGGCTTGTTATTTTGCAACTTGTTGCCAAGCACTTCTTTTGCGTAATCATAGTAGACTGACTCTTCTGCCGCACTGTCAAAGAAATATTTTATCTTCTCATCTACCACATGAATCTCGTGTGTAAATGTTCTGTCTTTCTCTGTCAATGTTCCCGTCACCGTCACAGTTCCGAGTTTGTCCTCGTCATATGCTCCGACATTCCATGTCACCGGTGTTTTTTCATCCTCTGCTCCATAAGAGATTGTCACTTCAGATGGAAGTAATTCTCCGATTTCTGCGATGGAGGATACTGTTTTTGGAAGTTCTGTTTTTACTTCGAAGAGTCCTTTGCCCTCTAACTCTTCCAATGTCCAATTTTCATATCTTCGAAGAGCTATCTTATTGTCTGGCTGGAATTCAATCGGAAGCCATACATATCTAGATTCACTTAAGTCTCCTGCATTCCAGCGGTCACCCATATAAATATATTTTCCATTTTCAGGATCTACCGGAATAACACAAGTACTTTGTGTATCATAAGTTGTTCCGCTTCCCCAGTCTGTACAAGGATCTCCCATGGCTTCAAAAGGTCCCATCGGGCTGTCTCCTACAAAATACTGCGCTGGATTCGGGCTCCATCCTGTACAGCCAGAATTAATAATATAATATTTGTCACGATATTTGAACATCGCCGGCGCTTCTCTCGACCAACCTGCAAAGTTCCTTGTATAGTCCACACCTTCCACTGATTCCTCCGAAGATACCGCAAGTGCTGTATACTCTTCATTCAGTTTAGATATATATGTTGTTTCATTTCCTTCTGATGAATAGATAACATATGCCTGACCATCATCATCTTTGAAGAGATTCATGTCACGGACAGATCCTCTTCCTTCCCATCCGTCATATCCGTAATTTGGATTTTCACTCTTGTCGTAATCTAATTTGTAGCTTCCTAACAGTTTAAACGGTCCTGTCGGGCTGTCTCCGATTGCAACACCTGCTTTAGCTTTTCCATAATCGGCGTCACTTCCCGGATATCTTCCGTCTGCATGGAACCAAATTACATATTTATCCGTTTTCTCATTGTAGAGCATCTTCGGACGTTCCATAACACAATTGTTTTTATCAAGATCAACGAATACTTCTTCTTTTTGTTCCTGTGTTTCATTTCCATATAGTTCTTTAAAATACGGATCTGACTCAAATTGCTCCATGGATTCCATCGTCTTTAAGACAACACCTTCGTCTTTCCAATTGTATAAGTCTTCAGAGCTGTACATATGGATTCCGCCGCATGGACGATAATCATTCGTCTTGTCTTCTCCGATCCAATACCATTTTGTTACACCGTCAACCGTAAGTTTCTGAATCTGGCCTCCGTGTGCCTGAATTTGATTTCCGTTTGTATCGTACATTGTCTCACCGGCAACACCTGTAAATGATGTATAATTCGGAATAACCGGTTCTGTGTCTTTCACGGCACGCACCTTGATATAGTTGAGAATCGGATCTTGTTTTGTCGATGTTCTTCTCGGCGCTTTTACAAGCACATTCAATTCACCATCTGTTACTTTTGTTGTAAATGTTCTGCTTACCCAACTATTTTGCTCTAATGAAATATCAGTTGCCACTGTAGATCCTTCAAGCATCACATTGACAACACGTTTATCCCAATTCGGAAGTTTAAATGCAACTGTAACTTCATAAGTGTCTTCTTCCATTCCTTCCATTGTATCAGGTACTTCGAAAGAATATCCGAGGGTACTCTTATCTTTATCAAATGTCACATTTTCTGACATATAGATAAAGCTGTCTCCTTTTCTTTATCTTCACCGTATGGCTGATCAAAAGAAGACTGTAAAAGTCCCATTCTCTCACTTTCCGGATTTGGAAGAACCGATACATCAGGAGTACCGCAATTTACAGTATAAAGTACATAATCATTCGCCTCGATTTCTTGCTGAGTAAGTTCAATTCCAGTATCAGCCTCAAGTGCGTCCAGAGCTGTCTGAATTTTATCTGTCGCTTCTTCAATCAGTTTCTGTGTTGCCTCTGCTTTATAGAGAAGTGGGTGTCCTTCCTCTACTGTCTGGTCTAATACTTTTAATTTTTTGGCAGAATACTGACTTCTGTCTATCTGTGCCGCTTGTGCCAAAACACCTTTCAAAGCTTCCGTATCTAATACTTTCTGAATTTTAATAAAAGAAAGTACCGGATCCAAATCACCATTTTTTGCAATTTCAAATGTGACGTCTCCTGCCGTTTCACAAGTAATTTCGTATTCGGCATCATTCCACCAGTTACCACCATTCCATGTATTTGTTGTACCTAGTTCTGTTTTTGTTTCTCCCTGTACCATAGAAACTTTCATTGGACGGCTTGAGTTATAATCTTTCCACCATTCTTTAAATCCAAATTCTACTTTGTAACTACCTTTTTCTAATGGAATTGTATACTGAATGGACTGTCCTTCTTTTGCCCACCATCCTGTCTCATAAGCGTCTTTTAAATTTGATTCGTCCGTATCGTGTGCACCATAAGTTTCCACATAGCCCCAAGCATCTTTTTCATATGCCTGATCCGGAACTTCATTTAACAAATCTGCATATGCATCTACTGATGCGTATGCCGGAGATTTCGGACTGTTACAGTCGATATAGTATGCCATATGCTCTGGAACAATTTTCACATCTACTGTTCCTTTTTTATCTGTTCCTTCCACAGAACCTGTAAGTTTCACGTCAGATGTAAAGTCCTGTCCTTCCACATCCCATACAACTGCTTTTTCTGTTATATTTCCTTGATTGGATACCACCTTTACCTTATCCGGAAGAATCGGTCTCACACCGCTTACTGTAAATACAGTTCCCGATGATTCCACACCTTCTGCCTGTTCGATAAATTCTCCGTGAATCACTTTTGCATGATTGATTTCCAGCAGCTTTTCTTCATGTCCTTCTGCCTTTGAAATCATAACTGTGTGCTTTGCATTTTCCAATTTTCCTGTGTAATAAATGAGTGCATCTCCATCTTTTCCGTTCCCGGAAAGATCTACTTCTTTCGCCTCACCGCCATCTACAGAAACTAATACTTTTCCTGCTTCAGAACCCTTTGTTCCATAAATTGCAGCCTGCTCTCCTTCGAAAGTAAATGTGACAGATGTTCCTGCGCTTGTTGTATATTTTCCACCGCCAAATTCATCTGCTGATTCTCCCCATGAACCTTCATATGTAAACTTGTTTCTATCAGATGTCCAGTCTTCTTCCGGTTTTACAACATCTGCCCCCACGATATTTGCATAGTTTTCCATACTGCACAGTGCACTTCCGTCTTCTGCCTGAATCACATAAGTTGTCACAGAATTTTTTGGAAGTGTGATATCTAATACGCCGTCTGTTACATCTTGTGTCTCAACTTTTTCACAGCTTTTTGCATCAGATGTTTGATAAACTTCTGCTGTTGCCGGTCCATTTAAATCGGATAAATCTACTGTTGTTGTTCTGTCATTTCCAAAATTCTGAGCTACAATGACAATCTCGTCTCCATCTGGCGAAACTGCAGCACACATATTTCCATCTGCAATATCAATCATCGTATATCCGGCTTTTAAATATTTACTATACTGCATCATTGTATAGAACTGTTTAGTCACTGCCCAGTATCCTTCGCCCGGAACGCCGTCTTTTCGATTTCCGTTTTCATCTACAAGGTTTGTGTGATAATCCGGAACCGGCTGTCCGTCTTTTTCAAATACAGCATGCAGCAATCCCCAGTTAGAATTTGTCTGCAAACATTCATATTCGCTGTCCGCCACAAGCCATGCAATCCACGCTGTCGGCTGCATATATTTTAAGTCTGCCATAATGCCTTCACTTTGCGATTTTGCATTTACTGCATCCATGCTGTCATGAGATCCTTCCCAATGAGCTCCTCCTTTGGTAACCTCTGACATCCACAAATCTTTATCATACGATTTTGCTGTGTGTAAAAGAGTCTTTCTCTCACTGTCATTTCCACCATATGTATGAGCGCCAATTGTTGTCATATTCTCTTTCACGTCGTCTTCCAACTTATAGAAAGAGTTGTTTGCATTCCAGAGTGCTGTTTCGTCTGTTCCTGTAATCTGCACATTATCTAGTCCCTCTTCATCTAGTGCAGTCTGCATCTGCCGGAACATCTCAGATTGTGCTTTTCCCGGTGCAAATGTACATCCTTCCTGTTTCGTACTTCCGGCTGCCCAATAGCTTGTATCCGGCTCATTCATTGGTTCTACATATGTTACGCCAGTTCCATATTTTTCTTCTAGATTATTGTCAATCCACTTTGTTGCTCTTGCCATATATGTCGCAAAATCATCATAGCATTCCTCTTTCAGATTGTTTTCTGCATTCCACCCACCGGTAGATGTACCTGACTTTGTCATATAATACGGTGGAGAATTAGAAAATACTTCATTGATGATATCCTTTTCATCTTTACGGTACTCATTTGCCTGTTCCATCATCCAAATTTGTCCCGCATCGCTCATCTCTTCCGTATTTTTATTATAAAATGTCTCTGCATCAAATGTTCCTGTTCCATCTTTCTTACCAGTCATGTCTTCTGTCCATCCTGGAACAATTCCTTCACATCGTTTGATACTTGTATCTTCTTTATCTCCGCCTCCTACATTGTATCTTACAATATTCAGATTGAGATATTCCGGTGAAAATGCTAACTCCGCAATCTCCTCTCTGTCAGGAGTGCCATTATTATTGTAATCAGCATCTCCCCATGAACCGATAATGTTGCCCCACCAGCAAAGAGAAGTTCCCCACCCTTTTAAAGTCTGATAACGAACCTCTGGATTCAATTTGATATCCCCTGCGCTCACCTTTGCATCCTGCTTAGACTCTTCTGCATAGACAACTGGATTTACAAGTGATACACACATTGAAAGTACTGTTGCTCCGGCTATCAATTGATACCTTTTTTTTCTTTTCATATCCTCTTTTCCTCCTAATTTTATTCTGATACGATAAACGTATCACAAAATCAAAATTTGCTATTAGGATTTTTTTGAGGTATATTATCATCTTTTTTATTTCTTGTTTTCAGGTATGAACTTTTTTTAGGATTTTGTACTTTTTTTGTAAAATGAAGCAAATTTCTATGCTCGGCACACATAAAAAATAGATTGCGCTAATACGCAATCTATTTTTTACATAATTCTTTTATTCATCTACACTATAGTTTGGTGCTTCTTTTGTAATATGAATATCATGTGGATGACTTTCTTTCAAAGAAGCTGCAGAAATTTTTACAAATCTTCCTTCTTCTTTCAAATCTTCAATCGTAGGCGTTCCACAATAACCCATACCAGAGCGAAGACCTCCCATAAGCTGGAACACAGTATCTTCTACTGTTCCTTTGTATGCGACGCGACCTTCTACTCCTTCCGGAACCAGTTTCTTTGCATCTGTCTGGAAATAGCGGTCTTTACTTCCGTTCTCCATCGCTGCAATAGATCCCATACCACGGTACACTTTATATTTTCTTCCTTGGAATAATTCGAATGTTCCAGGGCTTTCATCACATCCCGCAAAAATGCTTCCCATCATACATACATTGGCACCTGCTGCTATCGCCTTTGTCATATCACCTGAATATTTGATACCACCATCTGCGATGATTGGAATTCCAGCTTCTTTTGCTGCCTCATAGCAGTCCATGATTGCTGAAATCTGTGGCACACCGATACCTGCAACAACACGTGTTGTACAGATGGATCCAGGTCCGATACCAACCTTCACCGCATCTACTCCAGCTTCAATCAAAGCTCTTGCTGCCTCTCCTGTTGCCACATTACCTGCAATCACCTGAAGATCCGGATATTTTTCTTTTACCATCTTCACTGTTCTGATTACATTCGCAGAGTGTCCATGTGCTGAGTCCATAACAACAACATCCACATGAGCCTTTACAAGCGCATCCACACGTTCTACGCAGTTTGCTGTAATTCCAACTGCCGCACCACATAACAGACGTCCTTGTTCATCTTTTGCTGACAATGGGTATTTGATCTGCTTTTCAATATCTTTGATTGTAATAAGACCTTTTAAGTTAAAATCTTTATCTACGATCGGTAATTTTTCTTTTCTTGCTTTTGCGAGGATTTTCTTTGCTTCTTCCAAAGTGATGCCTTCCGGTGCAGTAATCAATCCTTCCGAAGTCATTGATTCTTTGATTTTCTTTGTAAAATCTTCTTCAAACTTTAAATCACGGTTCGTAATAATACCAACTAATTTTTTCCCCTCTGTGATAGGTACACCCGAAATACGGAATTTTCCCATCAAATCATCTGCATCTTGCAGTGTATGCTCTGGTGACAACGAAAATGGATCTGTGATGACACCATTTTCTGAACGTTTTACCTTGTCGACTTCTTCTGCCTGCTGTTCAATCGACATATTTTTATGGATAATACCAATACCTCCCTGACGAGCCATCGCAATTGCCATACGGTGTTCTGTTACAGTATCCATGCCTGCGCTCATCATCGGAATGTTTAATCTGATTTTTTTAGTTAAATTAGTTGATAAATCTACTTGGTTTGGAATTACCTCTGAATATGCAGGTACTAACAGTACATCATCAAATGTAATACCTTCTCCAATAATTTTTCCCATGATCTTTCATCCTCTCTTTCTCTTTTTGGTCTGATTATTGTATAATAATACACTAATAAGG
>ERZ1034946.877-NODE-877-length-11808-cov-27.289373_pt1 | contig 11808 bp, 10 predicted proteins | sample MGYA00520591_ERZ1034946 | MGnify/ENA primary metagenome ERZ1034946 (study PRJEB33766, sample SAMN09781753) | gut metagenome | biome: gut microbiome | host: Homo sapiens | place: Madagascar | study: EMG produced TPA metagenomics assembly of the PRJNA485056 data...
GCTTGCAGCTGATACTGGTGTGGAATCTATTGCATTCTGTTGTTTGTCTACAGGTGTATTCCGTTTTCCACAGCAACGAGCTGCCGAGATTGCAACGCACACTGTAAAACAGTATCTTAACAAAGACAGCAGAATAAAAAAGATAATCTTTAATGTGTTTAAGGATGTGGATTTAAAAATATACAGTGCATTGTTATAAGCGTCTGTTGAAATATCCGATAAATCTTATTGTACTGTTACTGCCTGAGAATGTGGTTATATTGGAATCCGATGTTAAGTGAAAGACTGGTGGGAAGAACGAGAATATTATTAAAAAAGTGGACAGTTCACCAATTGGGGGGCTGTCCACTTTAAATATAGAATCAAAAAATTAAAATGAATCTTTTTATCTAACATTTTCTATTATGAATGACATAAATTTATGTGCTGCATTACTCAGTCGTTCGTAGTCCTGATAAATGAAAGCAATACTCCACGTAATATCTTTATCATCGAATGGAACCATTACAAGATTTCCATAAACGCCTTGATCATACATCGGCTCAAGACTTAATGCAACTCCACGCCCCTTATTTACCAAACTGATCAGTTGATTTGCATCCGATGATTCAAAGGCGACTTTCGGTTCAAAATGATATTTTTTTGCATAATACCACACCAGATTTTTGTAATACGATTTCTTGTCAAGCATTAGGAAATTCTCATTTTTCAGTTCTGAAAAATTCACCGATTGTTTTTTTGCCAGAGGATTATCTTTGTGCACAAAAAGATATAAGGGAAATGTTTTCACCAAAGTATATGGAATCTTTTCGCCATGTCGATTCTCTGGAATTGCAAGAAGTCCTAAGTGTGTCACGTTTTCCTCAACATATTTATCACAGTCCACGTCAGACAATTCTAACATTTCAAGTGTTATGTTTTTATATTTCTCCTGAAAATCAAACAACAGCTCTGGATCAATACATCGAAATATCAGTGGTGCACAACAGAATTGCAGCTTCACGGGCTGACTCTCGAAATGTTCTGTAACTTCATCTAATACATGATGATACTGCGTCACCAGAGGACTAAACCTGTTTAGAAGATACATTCCCTCTTTAGTAAGACTTATTCCTTTTACGGTTCTTTGGAATAGCTGACAGTCCAATTCCTGTTCCATGCCCGCAATACATCTGCTCAATGCCTGCTGTGAGATATAAAGTGCTTCTGCCGCTTTGGACATAGATGTGTACTCACAGGTTTTTAAAAAATATTCTATATGCTTAAATTCCATCGCTATCACTTCCTTTCATATACATTATACTACAATTTCAAGTTGTAGCCCATACAAATTTTCAGCCATTTTTCAAATGTGCCGACTGCGTTATAGTATAGTCACAGCAAGGGAAACGAACGATGCAAGCTCATCATTCACCCAGGCAAACATCAGATCAGAAAGGGAAGTAACAAAATGTCATTTCTGAAAAAACTTTTTAATCATACACACACATATAAGGAGGATACTAACATGACAAACAAAGACAAAGCCCTGGCACTCATCAACACATTTGCAACTGGTGATACAGATGCAGCAAAAAATTTACTGGCTGAAGGATATATTCAGCATAATCTGGCTTACGGTACAGGCAGAGATGCTTTTTTAGGCTCTGTAACTTATCTCGCATCCGCACCGGTAAAAACAACTGTCAACAACATTCGTGCATTTGAAGATGGCGACAAAGTTTTCTTACAGACTGTTTATAATTTTGCAGGTGCTGGTGAGCAGGTAGCGTTCGACATTTTTAGATTTGACAACGAAGGAAAAATCGCTGAGCACTGGGATAACCTTGCTGCAAAGACTGAGCCGAATCCATCAGGACATACACAGATTGACGGAACTATGGAAGTAACCGATCTTGACAAAACAGAAGAAAACCGCAAACTCGTGGAAGATTTCCTTTATGATGTTATGCAGGGCAATAATTTAGACAAAACACTGGACTATTTTGATGGTGACACATATATTCAGCATAACACAGGCATTGCTGATGGCGTATCAGGTCTGAATGAAGCACTTGCAGCACTTGCTGAACAGAATATTCAGATGATTTACACTACTACTCATCAGGTGCTTGCTCAGGGAAACTTTGTACTGGCAGTAAGTGAAGGTACCTTTGGTGATAAACCAACTGCTTACTATGACCTTTGGAGAGTAGAAAACGGCAAGATTGCTGAACATTGGGATGTAATGGAAACAATTGCCGATGAATCCACATGGCAGAACCAGAATGGAAAATTCTAATAAATTTTAGCAAAAGTCCTCCTTCAAAAAATAGTAAGGGGGACTTTTATCATATGTTTTGTGTGATACCATTTTATATCCCATAAAATACTGTAAATGTACGGTGTAAACCCCAATGTAAAGCAAGATATACGCAATAATTGGTGGCTGCAACCGTACTTTTTTTATACAATCAGGTCAGCAAATACGAAAGGAAACAGAGGATATGAATATGATTACACTCATTTCGTTTACCATATGAGCATGTTTTTCTTCATCAGTTGCCAAAATGGATTTATAATAGCTGTTTCATAATACCAGCATTTTATTGCCCAGATTAGATTTAGGAGTCTGATCTGGGCATTTTGTGTATATAATAGGCAATTTCATTTAATTAAGTGATAAAAACGGGGCATAATGTATATAATTAAATAAGAAAAACGGGGCAAAATATTATAATATATATTGAAAAAACGGGACAGAAAAGATATTATTAAGAGGGAGGATAGAATTTATGTATAGAAAAGACTCTATTATCATAGAAGAATGGCTAAAAAGTTCTAACAAGGCATTGTTAGTGACAGGAGCCAGACAGATTGGAAAGACCTGGCTTATAAGAGAAGAAATTGCCAAAAGCGGATATACCAAGTTTGAAATAAATTTCATAGATCAGCCGGACTTGGTTGATTATCTCAATGCAAAGATGAGTGCAGATGAGTTTCTGGTGAAATTGAAAATGATTATGCCGGAAGACTGTAAACCGCAGGAAACCATTGTTTTTTTTGATGAGATACAGAAATGTCCGGAAATAGTAACAAAGATAAAATTCCTTGTAGAAGAGGGAAGCTTTAAATATGTAATGAGCGGATCCCTATTAGGGGTAGAACTCAAGGGAATAGCATCGGTTCCAGTAGGATATTTAACTGTTCTGAGAATGTATCCTATGGATTTTGAAGAGTTTATGATAGCGAATAATGTGTCAGAAATGACATTGCAAATGCTGAAAGAAAAATTTGAAACCTGCCAACCTGTAGACGAATTCATACATCAGAAGCTATTGTCACTGTTTTTTATCTATCTTATTGTCGGTGGAATGCCGGATGCGGTAAAAACTTATATTGCTACAAAAGATATCCGGGAAGTTGATAAAGTACAACGAGATATCGTAACATTATACAAGGAAGACTTTTCACAATATGAAAGTGAAGATAAGAAACTGAAACTGATATCCATTTATGATATCATCCCGGCAGAACTGAATAAACAGAATAAAAAATTTGTATTTACGATGCTGGATAAAGAATTAAAGTTTGACAGATATGAAAACAGCTTTTTATGGTTGAAGGATGCTGGAGTTGCTTTGCCTGTGTATAACGTAGAAGCTCCCACCATTCCTCTCAAAACGAGTAAGAGCAGTAATGTGTTCCGGCTTTTTTCGAATGATACGGGATTGCTTACCAGCGCATACCCTGCAGAAACCAAAATAGAACTGATCAATAAGAATAGCGAAGTAAATAACGGCGCTCATTTTGAAAATGCTGTGGCACAGCAATTAACAGCCAATGGACTGGAACCTTATTTCTGCAAAAAGAAAAATCTTGGAGAACTGGATGTTGTGGTCGAGATAGGTGGAAAAGTTGTTCCCATAGAGGTGAAATCCAGAAAAGCTTACAAAACACATAAGGCTCTGGATAATTTTATGAGGATTCCAGATTATCATATCGAGAAAGCATATGTTCTATCGGTAGCTAATGTGGAACAGGAAGGTGCCGTGGTATATCTGCCGATCTATATGTGCTATCTTTTAAAAGAACAGAAAATAGGAAAATTAATAGTGGATATAGATATGGAAGGATTATGAAAAATTGCAGTTTAATGAACAAATTCTAGTTACGCACCGTTTCTGTCAATTGATTTTGTGAACACGTAATAGCTGTAAGGACTTCTAAGCATTTGAGATGCAGTTCTTAGAAACTCTTACATCACGTACGTGGTAAATGTTAGTTGACGTTTCTGAATGTATGCTTGAAATTAGTGGAGGAGAATCAATATGATCAGAGCATTACAGAAAGCCGACATAAACAGAGTCGTTGATATATGGTTAAACACTAACCTGAAAGCACATTCTTTTATTTCGGCTCAATACTGGGAAAGTAATTATGAATTAGTGAAAGAAATGTTGTCACAGGCAGAAGTCTATGTGTATGAAGATGGTCAAAAGATACAGGGCTTTATAGGACTAAGTGACAAATACATCGAAGGTATTTTTGTTTCCGAGAAAATGCAGTCACAGGGCATAGGTAAACTTTTGCTAAATTATATAAAGGATAAAAAAGATGCATTACGTTTAAACGTATACCAGAAGAATACACGCGCTATACATTTTTATCAAAGAGAAGGATTTGAAATCCAATGCGAAGGTCTGGACGAAGCTACAGGTGAGAAAGATTACGTAATGATATGGCAACAAAAATAAGGAATGAAGTGAGGGGCTTATATGAACACTTTACTGGAACAAATTACAAAAAAGGATGCAAAAGCCTTTACACATGGTGGTAAATTTCATGCAGATGATGTATTTTCAGCAGCATTGCTGTTGTATCTGAACCCGGAAATCCAGATTACGCGCGGCAATAAAGTGCCGGAAGAATATGACAGTATCGTATTCGATATCGGTCGGGGAGAATATGACCACCATCAGATTGACAGCAGGATTCGTGATAACGGCGTTCCCTATGCAGCCTTCGGACTGTTATGGGAGCAGTTAGGAGCGGGGATTCTGGGGGAAGAACTGGCTCAGGAATTTGACGAAGCCTTTGTACAACCTCTTGATAACAATGACAATACCGGAGAGAAGAATGAACTGGCTACCCTGATTGGTAATTTCAATCCGACCTGGGATGCTTCCACAGGCGGTGACGAAGCCTTTTTCCGGGCCGTCGGCGTAGCCGGTATGATATTGGAGAATAAATTTGAGCGGTATCTTGGCAATGAACGAGCCAACAGGCGGATTGAAGAGGTCATGGCAGCACAGGCCGAATCAGCAGATGATACCCAGATATTGGTGCTGCCTGAATTTATTCCCTGTCAGAAGAGACTTTCCGAGACAGACATTGCTTTCGTAATCTTTCCCTCCAATCGAGGCGGTTACTGTATCCAGCCTCAGAAGAAAGAATATTCCATGAACTACAAATGCAGCTTTCCAAAAGAATGGCTTGGATATGAGAACGAAGAACTGGTTCAGGCTACAGATCTTGCAAGTGCCGGATTCTGCCACAAGGGCGGCTTTCTGATGACAACAGGCACTTTGGATGATGCCATAAGTGCCTGTAAGATAAGTCTTGCGAATTATAAGGAAGCTCCAGTCATTGTAAACCTCGGTGGTGACAGCAATGTAGATGATCTGTTGTTGACTTTACCCGGCATGGAACATGCTGCCATCAATCATATACCACTTCCTGATATCCCGGAGCTTCAGATTGATGGCATATATGGAGAAGTTGACATGGAGAAACAGCAGTGGAAGAATCGTATCAAGGAACAGATTAAACTGATTCTGAAGGAAAAGCCGGAAGCTGTCTATGTGGAGGGCGATGTATTCCTGACTTATCCCATCGTACATCAGCTTCGTAAGAAACATATACCGGTTCTGACACTTGTAGAACAACAGGGACAAAAACGAATCGTGCGCATCCCGTCCGGTTCATAAAATACAGGGATATTACATAGGAAAGTCAAAAAAAGCGGGAAACTTCAACGTTTCCCGCCTTTTTCTTTTATCACTTATGCTTCTGTATGATTCATATGTGTTCTTGCTTTTTCATTGATTTCTTTCTTCAGATTTTCAACAAATTCATCCAAAGGAAGAGTAGTAGTTTCCTGCTCACCATGGAGACGGAAGGTTACTGTCTTGTTATCCTTCTCGTTCATACCGATAACCAGCAGATAAGGAACCTTCTGAATCTGACCATCACGCATACGATAGCCAAGCTTCTCAGCTCTGTCATCCAGCTCAACACGGATATCATTCTCCATCAGAGTATCATATACTTCCTTGGCATATGCATTCAGAGCTTCGTCATCTGTCTTAACAGGCATTACACGAGTCTGTACCGGAGCGAGCCATGTGGGAAGGTTGCCCTTAGTCTCTTCAAGGATATATGCCATGAAACGGTCAAGAGAACCAAGAATTGCACGATGCAGTACAACCGGTGTCTTCTTCTCGCCATCTTTATCAATATAGTACAGATTGAACTTAGCCGGTAAGCAGAAGTCAAGCTGACATGTAGATAATGTAATCTCATTACCAACTGCAGGCTGTACGTTAACGTCAAGCTTAGGTCCGTAGAAAGCAGCTTCTCCGATTTCTTCTGTGTATTCCAGACCCAGGCTGTCCATGATATCACGAAGTGCGCCTTCTGCTGTATTCCACATCTCATCATCATCATGATACTTCTCTTTATTCGCAGGATCACGGAGGGAGAGTACACAACGGTAATTTGTAATGCCGAAATCCTTGTAGGTATCAAAAATCAGATGAACAACCTTAGTTACCTCATCCTTGATCTGCTCAGGTGTTACGAACAAATGCGCATCATTCTGGCAGAAGTGTCTGCCACGCTCGATACCTTTCAGAGTACCACTGGATTCATAACGGAAATCATGTGCGATCTCACCGATACGGATAGGAAGATCCTTGTAAGAATGTCTCTTGTTTGCATAAATCATCATGTGGTGAGGGCAGTTCATAGGACGAAGTACGAAGGATTCACCTTCCATTTCCATTGGGGGGAACATGTTCTCTTTGTAATGATCCCAGTGACCGGAGGTCTTGTACAAATTAACAGTACCAACACAAGGAGTCATAACGTGCAGATAACCAAGCTTTCTCTCCTTATCCTTAATGTAGTTCTCAAGTTCCTGCCAGATTGTATATCCCTTAGGAAGGAACATAGGAAGTCCACGGCCTACCAGATCATCTACCATGAACAGGTTCATATCTTTACCAATCTTACGATGGTCTCTTTCCTTTGCTTCCTCCAGAAGCTGCAGATGTGCTTCCAGTTCTTCAGGAGTAGGGAAGCATACACCATAGATTCTCTGAAGCATCTTGTTCTTGCTGTCACCTTTCCAGTAAGCACCTGAGTGACGGATCAGCTTAAAATATCTGCAAAGCTTTACATTATCAACATGAGGTCCACGGCACAGGTCTGTGAAATCACCCTGATCGTATACTGTGATATTGCCATCTTCCAGATCAGAGATCAGATCCAGCTTGTACTCATCATCCTTGAACATTTCCATGGCTTCTTCCTTGGAAACCTCCCTACGGATGATCTTCTTGCCGGATTTGGCAATTTTCTTCATTTCCTTTTCAATGTTCTCGATGTCTTCATCACGAACTACATCATCACCAAGATCAATATCATAATAGAAACCTTCTGCAACGACAGGTCCTACCCAGAATTTGGCATTGGGATACAGATGCTTGACTGCCTGTGCCATTAGATGTGCACAGGAGTGGTTTAATGTGTTCAGTCTTTCGTCTTCTTTGAAATTTACCATTGTTTTAACTCTCCTTTTCCGTATGAAAAAAGCACCTGTAGATATGATTCACATACCTAAGGGTGCTTACACACGATTCCACCTTAATATTTCACTCAGCGAAGCCAATCCTTATAGAATATAACTTCATAGCCTGTAACGTGGCTACACGGTATCGCTTCAAAATGGACTTATTACTGCCATTTCTTCTACGTACAGCTCAGGAATGGTCTTCATGATATCTTTCCTTAAACGGCTCACACCATATGCCGTTCTCTCTGAAAGGTTCGATAGCATTACTCTTTCCGTCATTGCTTTTTTCTTCCTATACTATACCACACACATTTTAACTTTGCAATGCAGATTTTCGAGTTTCTCTTGACGAAATAAATCCAAATGTATATAATTACCAATGGTAATTACTTGTGGTAATTAATTTTACAGATACAGGAAAGGTATGGTAATCAATGTGACAACAGACAAAATCAAAGAAATGATGGATGCCTGCTATATGGCGAAGAGAGTACGTGATCTGCTTCCTGAACTTCCCAAAGGTGTAGCACCCTCATACATCCACTATTTAGACATCATCCAGAAGCTGGAAAGCCGGAATGTCAAGGTCAAGGTATCTGATATCAGTGATGCCCTCAATCTTCCTCGTCCCGGAGTGACCAGAGCAGTCAAGGACATGGAGATGAAAGGTTATCTTCGCAAATTCTCATCAGATGAAGATGGACGAATCACCTACATAACCTTGACCGAGAAAGGACAGAAGTTATCGGAGAAATACGATAAGAAATACTACGGCACATTAACTCAGTATCTGGACTGTATTTCTGATGAGGACGCAGACTGTGCCATTCAGACAATACAGAAGTTATATGAAATCATGCAGGAGAGGAGAATTAATCTTGAATAGTTCAAAATCAGACTTTACACAGGGAAGCATCATAAAGAAGCTTATTTCCTTTATGGTTCCCATTCTTGGTGCATTAATCTTACAGGCGGCATATGGCGCTGTCGATTTACTTGTCGTGGGAAGATTTGGAACAACTTCCGGTCTTTCTGCTGTATCAACAGGAAGCCAGGTGCTTAATCTCGTTACTTTCGTAATCACACAGTTCGCTATGGGCATCACGGTCTTAATTGCCCGATATATCGGGGAGAAAAGACCACAATTAATCGGTTCGCTCATTGGCAGTTCAACCATTATTTTCACCATTGTTTCTGCTGTACTATTTGTTATCATGGTATGCTTTGCAAGACCTGTTTCTATTCTTATGCAGGCGCCTGAAGAAGCGGTTGCACTGACAACGACTTATGTACGTATCTGTGGTGCAGGTATCTTCTTCATTGTCGCTTACAATCTGCTGGCTGCAATATTCAGAGGCTTTGGCGACAGCAGATCACCCCTTATCTTCGTTGCAATTGCCTGTGTCATCAATATCATAGGCGATCTGGTGTTAGTTGCAGGGCTTCATATGGATGCCGCAGGTGCAGCTATTGCCACCGTCCTTGCCCAGGCAGTAAGTGCCATCTTTGCTGTCATTCTTCTTGCTAAAAGGAAGAATCTGTTCACCATTACCAGACAGGATTTCAGAATCAACAATCAATGCGGGCGCTTATTCAAAATCGGCTTTCCACTTGCCCTTCAGGAGTTCCTTACACAGCTTTCCTTCCTTGCACTGTGCGCTTTTGTCAACAGACTGGGGCTGGAAGCTTCATCTGGTTATGGCGTTGCATGTAAGGTTGTTAATTTCGCAATGCTCATTCCTAGTGCACTGATGCAGTCAATGGCTTCCTTTGTATCACAGAATGTCGGTGCAGGTAATGAGAAGAGAGCGAAGAAAGCAATGTTTACAGGAATCAGTATCGGACTGGTTATTGGTTGTCTGGTATTCCTGTTCATATGGTTCAAGGGTAACTTATTAACTGGAATCTTTACCACAGATGTCGCTGTTGTCCAGAATGGCTTTGACTATCTGAGAGGTTTCGCACCGGAGACTATCGTTACTGCAATCCTGTTCAGCATGATCGGATACTTCAACGGTCATGACAAAACCCTGTGGGTCATGACACAGGGCTTAATTCAGACTTTACTTGTGCGTCTTCCTCTGGCATACTATATGAGTATTCAGCCCAATGCCAGCCTGACCAAAATCGGTCTCGCAGCTCCTACTGCAACAGTAGTCGGGATTGTGCTGAATGTGGTATTCTATCTATATATTAATAGAAAAGACGCATAATCCGGAGGTAATCTGATGTGCACACTCCCATTATGGGGCACTGACATCCTTTGTGATCGGTGTGGGTATGTTCTTTCTGTCCTTCTTCCACGGAGATCTGCTTGCCGGTATCTTCTCCTCTGACAGCAGTGTTATAGCCGCAGCCGCCGATTACCTCAAAGCTTACGCAATTGACTGCCTGCTCACTGCTATATTCTTCTGTTATACAAGCTTCTACAATGGAATCGGAAGAACCAGGTTTGTCATGATTCAGGCATTATCTGGTAAAAAGAGACTTCCGCCAGTAAACAGCCTAAATATATTTTTGAAGCAGCTTGCCAATATACGCGATAACCGGTCCAAGCAGTAGTGCCATAAGAATTGTAACGATCTGCACATGACCGCCGAATATCCAGGCAATGAAAATAACCAGAAAATCATATCCAATACGCATGATTCGAAAAGGAATCTTAGGCACATACTTACTTATAATAAATGGGATAGCATCATATGGGGAGGTTCCCAGTTCTACATCCATATAGACCGCCGCTGCAATGATAAATATGATCAGCGCAGGGAGAAAGACCGCATATCTAACCACATTGGAAGCAAAATAAGTATCTACACCGGTCTGTCTCCAGAGCCAGGAGAAGAAATCCAGAGAATATCCAACCAGGAACATATTGGCGAGAGTACCAAAGCCAATATGTTCTCTTCCTTTCCATATTACAATAATGAATAGAATACTATTAAACAGCGCCTGCCAGTTTCCAAGCGAAATACCCAGTCGTGAGGAAATCGTCAGATTCATCAACGTACAGGGATCTGTACCCATATCTACAAGCACAAGCCATGAAAGAGCAAAACCCATTACAATGACTGCCACAATCACAGTAATCAATCGTTTTACAAAATGTTCCTTCTGATATAAAGACTTCCAGTTTATTTTCATATTAATACCATACCTTTCCGTAATCATTGGACTAAAGTCCGCAACAATTCCATCATAAGATAGGAAGCATGACTTGTCAAAGAGAAAACAAAATACGCTGTAATGAGAAGTTGCATATTTATACAGAATATAGTATAAATGATATAGTGCACATAACGTATATTGGATTAACAAAAGAAACACTGAAAGGTATGATTATTAATATGAAGATAAGTGAATTATTAAATCAGGAAAAGGCTACCTTATCATTTGAGGTTTTCCCTCCTAAGAAAGTGTTGAAACATACACCCCGGAGGAAAAGGAAAAAGGTAACAAGTAAAATTAAATATAGATTTTCTAAATGTCGCTATAGCTCAGCTGGATAGAGCGACCACCTCCTAAGCACTAGTTGTGGGTTCGATTCCCGCCGGGAACATCGATTTTTTTCAACAATGATCGTAAAAATTCATTGTTGCATTTTTTATTTTATGGTGCTTGCGAGCACCGAAAAAATATAAAAATGAGTAATTGGAGCACCGAAAAGACAAAACGGGCACCGAGAACTAAATCTATTCAAGCACCCAATGGAGATAACTAAAGTGTAGGATAAAAATGAAAGTTTATGCGAATTAAAAAATCAGGCGGAAATTTACCCTGGTGCTCTAAAGAAGAGCTTGATAAACTTTTTTTTATTTGGAGCAGAGGATAAATATTATATTGCAGGCCATGTTTTTCGTATTATTTCATGCTTAAATCAAGTACTATTTGCATGCGATAATGCTTATTGCATTAAGGTCAGTTGGAAAAGTAAATTCCAGTTCCAGTAGGTCTTGACTGGAACTTACCAT
>ERZ1034946.879-NODE-879-length-11802-cov-6.476122_pt1 | contig 11802 bp, 9 predicted proteins | sample MGYA00520591_ERZ1034946 | MGnify/ENA primary metagenome ERZ1034946 (study PRJEB33766, sample SAMN09781753) | gut metagenome | biome: gut microbiome | host: Homo sapiens | place: Madagascar | study: EMG produced TPA metagenomics assembly of the PRJNA485056 data set...
GGATGACAACGGTGTATTCAACTTCGAGGGTGGATGTTATGCAAAGGTTATCGGACTTGACAAAGAGTCTGAGCCAGATATCTACAACGCAATCAGAAGAGATGCTCTTCTTGAGAACGTAACTGTTGATGCAAACGGCAAGATTGATTTTGAAGACAAGAGCGTTACAGAGAACACTCGTGTATCTTACCCAATCAACCATATTACAAATATTGTTAAGCCTGTATCTTCAGCACCAGCTGCAAAGAACGTAATCTTCCTTTCAGCAGATGCATTTGGAGTACTTCCACCAGTATCTATCCTTACACCAGAGCAGACACAGTACTACTTCCTTTCAGGATTTACTGCAAAGCTTGCTGGTACAGAGCGTGGAATCACAGAGCCAACACCTACATTCTCAGCATGTTTCGGACAGGCATTCTTAGAGCTTCATCCTACAAAGTACGCTGAGGAGCTTGTTAAGAAGATGAAGAAGTCTGGAGCAAAGGCTTACCTTGTTAACACAGGATGGAATGGAACAGGAAAGAGAATCACAATCAAAGATACAAGAGGAATCATCGATGCTATCCTTTCAGGAGCTATCCTTAAGGCTCCTACAAAGAAGATTCCAATGTTCAACTTTGAGGTTCCAACAGAGCTTCCAGGAGTAGATTCAGGAATCCTTGACCCACGTGACACATATGCAGATGCATCTGAGTGGGAGACAAAGGCTAAGGATCTTGCTGAGAGATTCAACAAGAACTTCGTTAAGTACACATCTAATGATGCTGGAAAGGCTTTAGTTTCTGCTGGACCACAGCTTTAATCTGGGCTTTTGCCACATTGGCATTTGAATATTTAGTATTCTAGGGCTGGCGCACTAGCTGATATATCAGCGGTGCGCCGGCTTTTTTTGCCATGCATACATAAACTATAAAATTGCCAATCACCCCGATAAGTTGTAAAATAGAATGACTGCATCAACCTCAATATCTAAAGGAGCTCTCAAAAAGATGAGTAATTATAAAAGTAAAAAAGATAAATTTTCCATAATACCCTATCTGATGGAGTACAAGTGGCACTATCTGATAGGGGTTCTGGTGCTTCTGGCTGTGGATTTGGCAAGCCTTTATATCCCACAGTTTACAGGTGAGATAATAGACGGACTCACAGCCAAAACACTGGATATGACTGGTGTCATAGACATAATCAAAAAGATACTTGCAGCTGGAATAATAATGATGGTGGGCAGATTTGGCTGGAGATATTTCATAATCGGTGCGTCAAGAGGGATTGAGTACAGGCTTCGTGATGATATGTTTGGTCACCTTGAGACCTTATCTGCGAGATACTTTAACAGTCACAAGACCGGTGACCTGATGGCGCATTTTACCAATGATTTACAGGCTGTCCGCATGGGAACAGGAATGGCTGTAATCACCACCTTTGACGCTGTGATTATGACCATCATGGTACTGGTAAAAATGATTGTCTATGTGGATTTTAAGCTCACAGCCTTAGCCTTTATACCTCTGATTTTTATAGCTTTTGGCTGCTATTACTACGGCATAGAGTCCAAAAAGAGACAGCTTAAGAGACAGGATGCCTTTTCTTTGTTGTCGGATAAGGTGCAGGAGAGCTTTGCCGGAATCCGGGTTATCAAGGCATTTGTGCAGGAGGACAAGGACTTTGATGAGTTCGAGAAGGCTTGTCAGGATAATAAGGAGAAAAACCTGGCAGTTGTAAAGCTTAGGGCCATATTTGGACCAGCCCTTGATGCTATAATCGGTGTGAGTATTGTCATCACTCTGGTGGCAGGCGGAAGAATGGTGCTGGAGGGTCAGGTGTCAATAGGACAGTTCGTGGCATTTAACTCATATATCACCATGCTGGTATGGCCTATGATTGCAACCGGTGACTGCATCAATATATTCAGTCAGGCTGTGGCAGCCTGGGACAGAATCAGCAGTATTTTTCTGGAAAAACCAGACATTGTTGATTTGGTGCCGGAGGGGCTTTCAGGGCAGGATATGCATATAGAGGGGGATATCGAGATGAAAAATCTCACCTTCACCTACCCGGATGGCACTGAGCCTGTGCTTTCAGATATAAATGTCCATATCAAAAAGGGCCAAATGCTGGGTGTGCTGGGCAGGACAGGAAGCGGCAAGTCCAGCCTTGCAGACCTGCTGCTTCGTATATATGACTGTCCAAAAGGCATGCTTTTAATTGACGGCAGAGCCATAACGGACTATCCTCTTGAAGTCCTCCACAGGGATGTGGCTTATGTGCCACAGGAAAACTTTATGTTTTCTGACACTCTGGAGGAAAATATCGCCTTTGGACTTGAGGAGAGGATTGACGACCATCCAGAGCTTATAAATGAGATTCATCAGGCGGCAAAGGATGCCTGTATACACGATAACATTATGGATTTCCCGGATGAGTACAAGACTCTTGTGGGAGAGCGTGGAGTCACACTGTCAGGAGGACAGAAGCAGAGAAACTCTATTGCCAGAGCCCTTCTCATGGATGCATCTATCTTGATTCTGGATGATTCACTTTCAGCAGTTGATACAGATACCGAGGAGCAGATTCTTGAGAATCTCTTAAGGCTCAGAAAGGGTAAGACCACTATTGTCATTGCCCACAGGATTTCTACGCTTTCAAAGGCTGACCATGTGATGGTGCTTGAGGATGGAAAAATGACAGAGTACGGCACCCATGAGGAGCTGGTGAAGCTGGGAGGCTTCTATGCAGACATATGTGAAAAGCAGCAGTTAGAGCAGGAATTGGAGGTGATGTAGCATGGCAAAAATGAATGAAGATAGTATCGAATCAAAATACAAGGGAAATGCCCTGCTGCGTCTCCTGTCATATGCAAAGCCCTATGCTTTCTGGGTGGCACTGGCATTAATTCTGGTGCTGGTACTTACATGGTTTGATTTGTACCGGCCGATTCTAATCGGTGATGCAATCAACTTATTTGAAGCAGATGGCGATTATGATGTAATTGTAAACACAGCAATAAAATACAGCATAGTGCTGGCTATTGGATTTGTCTTTAACATAGCCCAGACCTGGATTCTTCAAAAGACAGGACAGAATATCATCCTTCAGGTCAGGAGGGAGCTCTATCTGCACATCCAGTCCTTAAGCAGCAGATATTTTGACCTGACACCGGTTGGAAAACTGGTGACAAGAGTTTCAAATGACGTAGAAGCCTTAAACGAGATGTATTCTGACATTCTGGTTAAGCTTTTTAGAAATATAATAAAAATCATAGGGCTTGCAGCTGTCATGCTTGTCTACGATTACAAGCTGGCACTTTTCTCATTTATACTGATTCCTATAGTGATTCTTCTCACTGTATTTTTCAGGAGAATGGCAAGAAAAATCTATAGAATCTACAGGACAAGGCTCACTGATTTAAATACCTTTTTGTCAGAGCATCTGTCAGGAATGAGAATCATACAGATTTTCGGACGAGAGGAGAGAAAATACGAGGAATTTCACGACAAAAATAAGAAGCTCTACAAGGCTTTCTACAATGAAATGCTTATTTTTGCAGTGTTCAGACCCCTCATGTACATCCTGAGTGTGCTTTCACTTATGATAGTGCTCTGGGTGGGAAGCAGGGAGGTATTCGCCACAGTTATATCAGTTGGAACCCTCTATATTTTTTCAAACTATATACAGTCCTTCTTTGACCCAATTCAGGAGCTGGCGGAGCAGTTCTCCACACTGCAGTCATCAATAGCCTCTGCTGAGAAGATTTTCACCATCATGGATGAGGAATTTTCTATAGAAGAGGTTGACAACCCGGTTGTCCTGTCTGAAATCAAGGGCAGAATCGAGTTCGACCATGTCTGGTTTGCCTATGATGATGAAAACTATGTCCTTAGGGACGTGTCCTTTGTCATAGAGCCTGGGCAGAAGGCTGCTTTTGTGGGTGCGACAGGAGCTGGAAAATCATCCATACTTAACCTGATTGGACGATATTATGACATTCAGAAGGGGCACATATATATTGACGGGGTGGATATAAAGGAGCTTAGCAAGAAGCAGCTCAGAAGTGCCATCGGTCAGATGCAGCAGGATGTCTTTATTTTTGAGGGAGATATCGAATACAATATCAGGCTGCATGACGAGGATATCACGGATGAGGATGTAAAAAAGGCAGCAGAGTATGTCAACGCATCAAGATTTATAGAGAAGCTTCCGGGGGCTTACAAGGAGCCTGTGACAGAGAGAGGTGCCACATTCTCCGCAGGAGAGAGACAGCTTTTATCCTTTGCCAGAACCCTTGCCCATAAGCCAAGCATACTTGTAATGGATGAGGCTACTGCCAATATTGATACTGAGACGGAAATCCTCATACAGGAGGCACTGGAAAAGCTCATGGAGGGACGTACAACTATTATGGTTGCCCACAGGCTTTCGACGATCCAGCATGCGGACTGTATTATGGTTATGCATAAGGGAAAAATCAGAGAGCAGGGAACGCATCAGGAGCTGCTGGCGCAGGATGGAATTTATAAGAAGCTGTATGAGCTGCAGATGCAGTAAAATGCTTTTAATTGCGAGTTAGATTCGCAAACTTCCCACTCCTATAGGTTGTGAAAACCGGATGGCATACAGTATAAAACAACTGTATGTCATCCGGTTAATTTTACACTTTTCGGTGGGAAGTTTGAGTTTTACTTGTATTCATGTTTTATATTCTGTAAGTACAATCCTACAAATCAAATGCTCTTTTATACATATTAACACGTTCATTAAACTGCTCATAGAAATCCCTGTCGACTGTATAGTCTGATACATAAAAGCTATGCATAATCCTCATAGTCAGTTCATGGGCCTGTTCCTCTGTTGCAGCAGCAATCACTTCCGCCATCTGCCGCCTGAAATCATGCCAGACCTGCAGATATTCATGGTATTTTTTAGCAGGCTCTATGCCAATCCATTTATTGATTTTTACCTTGGAGCGGTCTGCTTTGGGACAGCTCTTATCCAGGAGGATATATTCCAGATTTCCCTCTGTATAGTCTCTTCCCAGTGGGAAAAGCCTGCACATGCCGGGTCTGTAGTCGTGTATGCTGCATCGCTTTTCTTTTAGAAAGGGACATGCATCTGTGAAATCCGACATTTTAATATGTGGAACAATAAGCCCCTTATCAAGGCTTAACTCTATATAGCCCTTGGACAAAAGCTGGTCAAAGCTGAAAAGGTTCTGGTTAAACTGGTAGATGTCGTATGGGTCTATCAGTATGGAGTCTCCCATGCCCTCGCAGCAGTCTGAGCAGCCGGTGCAGTCATGGCAGTCTGTCCTTGCCATATCATTTAAGCTATAAAATTTTCCGTCAGAATCTGGATTGATATATCGGCTCATTATGTCCCCTTTTCATATGAGTGTATGTTGAATTATATAGTTTTCAAATGCCAATATGCGATATTTTCATACTTACATCTGGCATATAGCATAGGTGCTGATACATTCTTGTATGTAAACTAACATAGCATATTAGACAAAAAAAGGCAATAAAGTACTAATTAATATGCATTGTGCTGATGCTTGCATTTCCGTGTACCACCAACTACCTGATGTTTTTTCTGGCTATATTTATTGTTGTTATATATGAGGATATCAGACCTATAATCATGTAGACTGTCATATGTGCAGTGGCTATGGCTGTATTCTATGTCAGGTATGCAGACAGGCTTGCTGAGACCTGGACAGCAGATGCCATGGCAGCATAGACAACGTGGTGGTGGGCTGCAATGATATTAACTCCATTACAAAATCCCTTGTGTCTGCATCTAACAGAGGATAAGGCTCCAGACAGGAATTGTAATCATTGACAGCACAGTTGACGCGACCACAAGCTTGGTGGCAAAGAGCTCATCTGCATGATATTTGCTTGCCAGGATGCTGGTGGTTGCGCCGGCTGGCATGGCAGTTAAAATTACACATACACCTGTTACAAGGGCTGGCACGGAAAGTGCCTTACATATTGCAAAAAGTGTTACTGGCATTAGTATGAGACGAATCAGGCTGTATGCCAGTATTTCTTTGTTAAAAATCGTGAATATATTGGCATCAGCAAGAATCATTCCAATTACCATCATGGAAAGTCCTGTGTTGCAATTGCCGATTGCGGTTATAGTAGAAGTCATGAAGGCCGGCAGCTTAATCTGGCTTATCATAAGTATAAGTCCCATAAAGCAGCCCAGGATGCAAGGGTGAGTTACGACTTTTTTGCAGGTGGCCTTCCAGTCAGTGCTCTGAGTGTATATGGCTATGCCAGAGGACCACATCATCACGCGCATTGGAATGAGAAAAATACTTGCCATGGCAAGACCGATTGAGCCAAAGACACCCTCTGCCACCGGATTGCCAAGGAAGCCTGCATTAGAGCATATCAGACCATATTGCAGACTCATCCTGTGTCCCACTTCTTTTTTACCATATATGAGTTTTCCCAGAATCACACTCACCACCTGAATCCCTATACTGATGATAAATACCAGACCGAACTGCCTGAATATATCTCCGTCACAGTCAATCATGAAGGATTTTATGATATTGCAGGGCAGGACTACATATATTACCAAATCGTTGATATTTTTCTGCCCAGCAGGGGATATGATTTTTGCTTTCTTGATAATCACACCCACTAATATAAGTAAAAACATTGTTATCTGTAGTGATAAGACGTCGGTCATTTGAACTCTCCTTGTAATATCATAGCGGATACTAATGGTGTTAAATATTGGGATAAAGAATTAAGAGTCCGCCTAATCTAATGGTAAGCATAGTGTATATACCGGAAATTTTATAATTTTGCTTACAATATGTAATTGTACTACAAGAGTAATTTAATGAGAAATACCAATATGTTAGGGCTTGTATAACCTGATGTATATTTGTTATACCACTTTATTGTGTTAAAGTGAAATATTTATATGGATTTTACAGCTGTTCAAGAAAAGCCAACAGAGCATTGTATTGTTCAGGAGTCAGTTTAGAGGAAGCTGCTAACAGGGCAGATTGCCTGTCTGTAAGGTGGATTGCCTGCTCATTGTCCTCGAGAAAGAACTGGGAAAGTGTGACACCACAGGCATCGCATATCTTGACCAGCGATGGAATCGTCGGCAGCATCTGCTTTCGATACCATGAAGATATGGTGGACTGGGTGAGCCCTGAGCGTTCTGCCAGCTGGTATTCTGTCCAATGGTGAGCCTCTCTTAATTCTGTTATTCGTTCTAATACATTTATCATGATAATCCTCGTACTTTGTTTTTGCGTTAATTATAGTAAGAATTATCGTTGCAAAATAATATTTAAAAACGTATAATATTAACGACAATAAAAAGTAAATAGCTAAAATAGCATAAGAAAGGAAAGGCAGATGTTTGTAAGGACTACAAAGGAAATTGAAAATAAGCTTGAGGGACGTAATGCTGATATCTATGAAAAACAAAAGAAGCGTTATGACAATTTATGTGAAATGCTAAAGATAAATAGGGGGTCATGTTATTCGCTAAATCACGCTGGAGAATGGCAGGAAGAGAGTAATGTATGGAAGAGCTTTGACGAGAATACTGGAAATTTTCATATTGTACCAGCTGAGCGAGACAAGGAAAATGTTACTGTATTGAGGCAACAGCTTGTCAAAGAACTCGTCACAACCCAAGAGGGAAAATTTAAGGAGGCAAAAATCGGAAGAGCTACAATGCCATGGACTAAAAATCACATGTGGCTGGAGTGTGTGAATGACGATTACCATTACCTGATTTTATTCCAGACTCTGATATTTGAAAACGACAAGCTGAACTGCTATCTGGATAGGATACAATTCTGCAAATATCCTGCAGATGCACCAGGACCTAATATGCTTACTAATGGGGTGTTCAAATGTGAGTATCCTGGAATGAATAAAGAGGGTGAAGGTGAAGGTAAAAGTGAAAGCACTTTCGAAAATACAAATATCGTTATAGGAAAAGAAAACAGTATAGAAAAATGTGTAAAAGACATAATCGAATCCTTTAAGGCCTTTGTTGGCGAATAAATTATATAGTTATAGGAGTACAAATACAAATGAACAAAAAGAAAATAACAATCATAGTAATAGCAATAATAATAGCGCTTGCCGCAGTCTGCGGTGCTGTTTTCGGAGTGCGCTATCACAGGCAGAAAGAGATAGACCAGAAGCTGAACCAGGGAACAGCCACAATTGAAGCCTATGTGGAGAAATTTGATGCAGCCTCTGACAAGGCTGAAAAAGCCCAGATATATGGGGATTTCATCAAGGACTCTGGTCTTAAGGATATCATAGACACCATAGCATCTGAGGAATGGAACAAGAATTATAAGTCAGACAAGGACACAATGTACGCATGGTTTGTGACTTACTACAGTGACAAGCTGGATTCAGTAACTGCAGCTTATGAGAGCACAGACAAGGCCTTTGCTGACTGCAATAAAGCAGCAGAGGACTTAAATTCATTACAGGATGAAATAAATGCTGATACAGTTTTATCCAAGGATGACATCAGCGGATTGTCAGAGGAGCTGACAGCAGGTCTTGACTCAGTAAATGGAGATTTAGAGCAAATCAGGACAGCTTACACTGACCAGTATAATTCTTATCTGTTAGAGGATGCTGACTCTGCTTCAAAGAGCGATTTGAATACCGCAATTGACAACCTGAATGCATTGACAACTGAGCTTTCTGATATGTCAGAGGACTTTTTCTCCGAGCTGCTTGGAAATATAGCAGACACTGTCTCTGACTATAGCAGCAGGGTAGAGGAGATTGAGAAAGAGGAGGCAGAAAAAGCCAAGGCTGCTGAGGAAGCAAAGAAACAGCAAGCTGCTTCAAATTCTACGGGAAGTGATAGTAGTTCATCATCTTCAGATTCTTCTACTAGCGCAAGTACAGTTGCTAGCGACTGGGGTCAGTCTACTTGGACTTTAACCGGCTTGAATGACAATGGCGAGGTATGTAATGCCCCTGTAGAAATGTACAAAGCGAAAGCTCAAGGAATCGGTGGAAGTTGGATAGCTAGAGGAGAAAATTGTGCTTGGTGTGCCGATGGTAGCAATATAGGATATGTATGTGATAAAAATGGTAATATAGTTGGAACTGAAACTTATTAATTTTTTAAGGAGTTGAGTTCAATTTATGAATTCTGAACACACAATTATTAATGAATATGTTGATGATGTGCATGAACAGATTTCTTTAAAAGATACCATCATAGGTATGGGTATTATTAAAGAAAAGAATTTTACCCTGAATGGATTTACTAATTGTATTTTCCATTCAGGGGATAATACCCCTCCCTTATAAGTAGGCAATAACCTTGTATACCAAAGCATGCAGGAAAAGCTGCCGGTGGCATGTTTTCCGTTTTTGGATTTTTTCCATTCCATCTGCTCATATAAGTCCAGAAAATCTCCATTTTGGACTTATTCATCATATATATACCAATCCGAGCACAAAAAAAGAACTTCATGCAGAAAATCAATGATTTTTAGTATATAAATCTCTGATTTTACTGCAAAAAGTCCAATTTTTATGTCTGTGATATAAATTATCCCAGTATCTCAGCCAAATCCTGCTCTGGTGTAGTAGTAGGAGCAATATTGTAGTTCTCTACCAAGAAGTTTAACACATTTGGAGAGATAAAGGCTGGCAGGGTTGGCCCCAGCTTGATATTCCTGATGCCCAGATGGAGCAGGGTGAGGAGTATGCAGACAGCCTTCTGCTCGTACCATGACAGCACCATTGAGAGAGGCAGCTCGTTCACTCCGCAGTCGAAGGCTTCGGCAAGTGCCACTGCCACCTTGATAGCTGAGTAGGCATCATTGCACTGTCCCATATCCATGATTCTAGGAAAATCTCCTATTTTTCCCAAATTGAGGTCGTTGAATCTGTATTTTCCACAGGCAAGAGTAAGAATAATAGAATCCTCCGGTGTCTGCTTTACAAAATCAGTGAAGTAGTTTCTACCTGTGCGGGCACCATCACATCCGCCTACCAGGAAGAAATGCTTTATAGCTCCAGCCTTAACAGCCTCAACGATTGTTCCCGCATTTGAGAGAACAGCATTGTGGGCAAAGCCGGTCATAACAGTATCTCCGCCATTGATACCGGTTCTGTGCTGGTAGTCTTCATATCCGCCCAGCTCTAATGCCTTCTCGATTACAGGAGTGAAATCCTTGTCCTCACCGATATGAGTTACGTCCGGGAAGGATACAACCTCTGTGGTGAATACCCTGTCCTTGTAGCTTGGCTTTGGCGGCATGAGGCAGTTGGTGGTGAAAAGCACTGCTCCCGGAATATTGTCAAATTCCTTCTGCTGGTTCTGCCATGCTGTTCCAAAATTTCCCTTGAGGTGCTTGTATTTCTTAAGCTCAGGGTAGCCATGGGCTGGAAGCATCTCTCCGTGGGTGTAGATGTTTATGCCCTTTCCCTCTGTCTGGTCAAGGAGAGTCTTGAGGTCCAGCAGATCGTGACCGGTTACGATAATAAATGGTCCCTTTTCGACAGAGAGAGTCACCTCTGTAGGCTCCGGATTGCCGTAGGTCTTGGTGTTTGCCTCATCGAGAAGTCCCATGCAGGTGAAGTTGTGCTGACCCACCTCAAGTACGATTGGGAGCAGTTCATCCATGCCCCAGTCCTGACCGATTGCGTCAAGAGCTTTGACAAAGAATGCGTCCACTTCATCGCTGTTGTAGCCAAGTACCATTGCATGATACGCATAGGCAGCCACACCCCTGATTCCGAATAAAATCAAGGACTTGAGAGAGCGGATATCCTCATTGGCATTCCAGAGGAGCTCCATTTCATAGTCCTCACCCTTTGAGAGGGCGTGTATTCTATCAGTCATTTCCGCAACTGTTTTTTCGTTAAAGTTTACATTTGTGATTGTTGTAAAAAGTCCTTCGACAATGACTTTTTTCTCTTCCTTGGTCGGAGCACCATCTATTCCTCTTGCAAGCCCGATTAATGCGCCTGTCAGCTCGTCCTGAAGTCTGGCTACATTTGCATCCTTGCCACATACTCCTGCTTTACCTGTACATCCTGTGCAGCCGGCAGTCTGCTCGCACTGGAAACAAAACATATTATTTTCCATTAAAAATCCTCCTGGTGATTTGTCTGTTTATTTGATACAGGCATATCATAATAGGATTTGAAATTAAAATATGTTGTAATTACAACATTTTTGCATACCAAAGTATGCAAGAAAAGTTGCCAGCGGCAGGTTTTATGTATGGATAAAATTTTAAAAATATGATACAATATCCGAAAATGCGGAAAAGAGGTGTTGTATTTTGAATATATATGAAAAAATTTTTGATAGACTAAAAGAACTTAACATGAGCCAGAGCGAATTGTCGAGACGGACTGGTATTGCTACAAGTACTATTAGTGATTGGAGAAAGAAAAAAATTAATCCACAGGCGGATAAGCTGGTGACAATTTGTAAGGCACTGGATATGTCACTTGCAGATTTGCTGTGTGATGAAGAAGATATGAAAAATGAAATTTTAACGACAGATTATTTAGATGAAGATAATATACTTATTGAGAAATTAATTGATTCAAATATTGACATTAGAAGAAGAGTGCTAGGCTATTATGAGAAAATTGTTGCTGCTAAATCAGGGGGAGATGGCTGCAATGATGGAAAAATATCAATTATTCAGGATGTTGATGGAAATAAGATCGTATTAATTAATGATATTTTGTTCAAATCGAGACGAGCTATTGATTGGAATGAAATAGAACAGATATTAAAGAAATACATTGG
>ERZ1034946.889-NODE-889-length-11669-cov-4.120889_pt1 | contig 11669 bp, 10 predicted proteins | sample MGYA00520591_ERZ1034946 | MGnify/ENA primary metagenome ERZ1034946 (study PRJEB33766, sample SAMN09781753) | gut metagenome | biome: gut microbiome | host: Homo sapiens | place: Madagascar | study: EMG produced TPA metagenomics assembly of the PRJNA485056 data set...
TTGGTCAGAAAAAGCGTGTGACCATCGCTTCGATCCTCGTCATGAATCCGGAGATCCTGATTCTGGACGAGCCGACGGCAGGACAGGATTACCGTCATTATACGGAAATTATGGAATTTTTAAAGCACTTAAATGAGACCCTCGGCATTACGATCATCATGATTACACATGACATGCACCTGATGCTGGAATATACCGACCGTGCGATCGTTATCGCAGACGGCGAGCTGATTGCGGACGACAAGCCGGCAAAGGTGCTGACGGATGAAGCGGTTGCAGATCGTGCTTATCTGAAAAAGACGTCGCTGTACGATCTGGCGGTGCGCTGCGGCATCGGGGATGCGTCCGGCTTTGCAGAGCGGTTTATTTATTATGAAAGGCAGGTGAGAGCAGATGGCAGGCAGAATTCTGACCTACAGTGAAAAAGATACCTGGATCCATCGGCTTTCCGGCGTTTCCAAAATGATCTTCTTCCTGCTCTGGTCGCTGACCGGTATGCTGACCTATGACACGAGAGTGCTGATCGTCATGCTGGTCTGCAGTCTGGTGATTTTTAAGGTTTCCCATACGGAATGGAAGCAGGTCGGGACGGTATTTCAGTTTATTATGCTGTTTTTGTGTATCAACATGCTTGCAGTATGGCTGTTTTCCCCGAATCAGGGAACGGTAATTTATGGCACAAAGACAGAGCTTTTACATCTGTTCGGCAATCACAATATCACAAAAGAGCAGCTGTTTTATCAGTTCAACATCGTGTTAAAATATCTGACAGTAACGCCGGTGGTACTGATGTTTATTGTGACGACCAACCCGAGCGAGTTTGCGGCAAGCTTAAATCGCATGGGTGTCAGCTACAACGTGGGCTATGCCATTGCCATCGCGCTGCGTTACATCCCGGACGTACAGTCTGATTTTACCAAGATCAAGCATGCGCAGGAAGCGCGGGGCATCGAGATGAGCAGCAAGACATCCCTCTGGACGAGAATCAAGCGGATGAGCACGATTATTTTCCCGCTGCTGTTCTCCAGCATGGATCGTATCGATGTGGTCAGCAATGCCATGGAGCTTAGGGGCTTCGGTAAACATAAAAAACGTACCTGGTACATGGGAAAGAAGCTGGTACGAAATGATTATCTGACGATTGGATTTGCGGTAGTATTTATGGCTGTCGCGCTGACGATTACGTTTGCAGACGGCAGCCGTTTCTGGAATCCGTTCCAGTAAAAAAAGCGTAGAGTTGTGGGATACGGCATCACGTTTTTAGAAAAAAGTCCGGGGCACGGGCAAATTGGATACAGCGCTCCGGGAAAATAGAATCAGGGGATGCAGCGGATTTTTTATCGGCTGCGGAAAGGGGAATGTATGATTTACACACTGGAAAATGACAGCCTGAAGGTTCAGGTAAACTCCCACGGCGGCGAGCTGTGGTCGATTCAGACAAAGGACGGGGCAGAATATCTCTGGCAGGGCGATGAGGCTTACTGGAAAGACCGCGCGTTGAATCTGTTTCCGTATATCGCACGTCTGACGGAGGGCAAATATACGCTGGATGGCAAGACTTACGAAATGCCGATCCACGGCTTTGTCAATTCTTCCGATCTGGAAGCGGAAGAGCATACGGCGCAGAGACTGGTGCTGAAGCTGACAGACAGCGAGAACACGAGAGAAATGTATCCGTTTTCGTTTGTTTACTGGTTGACCTATGAGCTTGTGGGCAACAAATTAAACGTTACTTTTGCGGTAGAAAATAACGACAAAAAGGTGATGTATTTCGGCGTCGGCGGTCATCCGGGCTTTGCCGTTCCACTGGAAGAAGGTCTTGCGTTTGAGGATTACTGCTTACAGTTTGAAGACCCTAAGAATCCGACCCGCGTTGGCTTTTCTGAGGATTGCTTCGTAAATGGCGAGGACAGCGAGTTTATTTTATCTGACGGCGGTAAGCTGCCCCTTGCACACAACCTGTTCGATCAGGATGCCATCGTGCTGACTGATATGGCGAAGGCAGTGACCCTGCGCAGCGAAAAAGGAACGAGAAGCGTGCGTGTTTCCTATCCGCAGATGAATTTCCTGGGGATCTGGCATATGCCGTTTACCGATGCGCCCTATGTCTGCATCGAGCCCTGGTCTGCGCTCCCTTCCCGTAAGGGCAGAATCGAAGACCTTTCCGAGCAGCCGAACCTGGTGCATCTGCCTGCAGGCAAGCGGTATGAAAATACCTGGAGTATTGAGATTTTCTGAGTTTTGCAGAACTGTGAAAAGGAATGTGCCTTGGCACATTCTTGCGCCGAGGCGCGGTTGCTTCGGTAACCATCTACCCTTGCGCCGAGTGCGCATCCTCGCGGAGTGTTTCTTATCGCATGGAAACGAAGTTTTCCATACGATAAAAAAGAATCCGGCGTCAGACAGCGATAGGACTGTGCGCCGGATTCTTTTTTTTATAAATCTGAAATGCCCGCAGAGCGTGGGTTTTATCTCTGTGTCGCCATGGTTTTTAACTGTCCCATGACCTTTTTGACCGGAGGCAGGTAGAGGATGATCAGCGTCAGCACCGCTTCCACGGACAGATAGATGCCGTTGTAAACCAGGGAATAGACCGGTGCGGACATGCCGTAGTCTGCAGCGTAAGCGCCGAAGAAGATCATACCGGATAAAAATGCGAAGAAATAACGACCGAGTACACCGGCGATATAGCCCTTCACCAGACCGTTTTTCGATTTGGAAAACAGGCCGGATAAGCCGAGCGCACCGAATGCGAAGATGTAATCAACGAGCATCTGCGGTACGCTGATGATATACGGATCGCTGACCAGCTGTAAAAAGCCATAGGCGATGGCGGTAATCAGTCCGGCACGCAGACCGTACCAATAGCCGATCAGGACTAAGAACAGCATGGAAAATAAAGTGATGGAGCCGCCGAAGGGCAGATGGAACAGCTTGATTTCGGAAGTGACAAAGGCAGCAGCTATCGCCATTGCGGAAAATGCCAGCTGACGTGCGGAAAATTTAGGCTGCTTCACAGAATTGCCGATAAAGCAGGCCAGCAGCAAAAGCGCCAGCATGAGGACAACCAGTGCGGTATAACCGGCAGTGGTCAGCTGATAAGTCGTTCCCCATTCATCCGTGATGGGGATTGCAAAAAAATTGGACATAAAAAAACCTCCTTGTGTGCACAGGAGGGGACGAAAAACAGGACAGATAAAAATCTGTCACATGTGCCTCCCTACGCCGGTATTATCCGGTTCAGGTGATGAGGGTCAGAAATCCGGGCGGATATTCAGTCTCAGCAATCGCTCCCCTGGCAATGATATAAAATTTTGGTTACAGTTCACAGCTTATGATAGTCAGGTTGAGGGAGCGTGTCAAGCTTTTTTCGAAGCTGCGGCACCTTGGCCTGCAGCATTGTGAAAGTTCACCCGCGCCATTCGCAAAAGCGCGTCTTCGACGCTCTCCGCTGCTTCGCAGCTCCTTTTGCTCATAACATGGCGCTCCCTTCGTCCCTTCCTGCAGGCTGATTTTCATGCGAGCATGAAATCAGCCTGCAGGAAGGGACGAGTGAACTGGGAATAAAATTAGGGCTTGTAACCGTTTCGGATTGGGAATATACTAATATACTGAATTGACAAAAAAGATAAAACGATAAAAGGACTGCGAATAAATTGAATAACGATAATTATAAAAAATGGTTCATTGGACTGGCAGGCGGCTTTGTAGTCATTGCAGGAGTGCTGACCAGTTCGTTTTATGTGTCTTATGAAAAGGTAAAAGGAGAACTGGCGCAGACCAGCGGCGAGCTGTTAAACGCACAGAGTCAGGTGGAGGATCTGACAAAGGAGCTGGAAGAAAGCAGCAATGCAGTGGAAGAAACGCGGGAAGGCTATGTGACCGTCATGCTGCAGGACGGCGAGAAAGAGGATCTGCCGGAAATTCCATTTTCTGTAGACCTGGAAGACTGGAACTATGTGCTGGTCAATGAAAAAAATCCGCTGCGGCAGGATTTTGAGGTAGACCTGGCCAAGACGGACAATGGGAAGTATGTGGACAGGCGGATTCAGAAAGCCCTTGAGACGATGTTGGCGGACGGCAAAAAGGAAGGGCTGTCCCTGATGGTCTGTTCCGCTTACCGCGATTATCAAAAGCAGGATCAGCTGATGGACAACTCCATCGCAAAATTCGTAAGGGGCGGCATGAGCTATAAGGACGCTTTTTTCAAGACAAAGGAAGAAATCGCCCTCACCGGTGCGAGCGAGCATCACACCGGTCTCGCCGTGGATATCGTAGGAAAAAATCATCAGGGCCTGGATAAATCCCAGGCTTCGACCAAAGAGGCGATCTGGTTAAACGAGCACGCTGCGGAGTATGGTTTTATTCTCCGTTTCCCGCAGGACAAGGTGGAGATTACCGGGATTTCCTATGAATCCTGGCATTACCGCTACGTTGGGGAAGAGGCGGCGAAGTTTATGAAGGAAAATAACCTGTGCCTGGAAGAGTTTGTAGAGCTTGCAAAGGCACAGCAGGAGCAGGAAGCGTTAAAAGAAGCGGAGATGGAGTAGCGATACTACATCAGAAAGAGAGGAACTGTCATGGCAGACTGGGAAGCAAATGTACGCAGGGTTGTCCCCTACACACCGGGAGAGCAGCCCAAACGAAATGACATCATCAAGTTAAACACCAATGAATGCCCGTATCCGCCTGCACCGGGTGTGACAAAAGCGCTGCAGGAGTTTGAAGCGGATAAGCTGCGGCTGTATCCCGATCCGGCGGCGCTTGAGCTGCGGGAAGCGATTGCAGCGGCGGTTTCTGTTTTGGAGCATCCGGTTGCGGCAGACCAGGTGTTTGTAGGCGTCGGTTCCGACGATGTGCTTGCGCTGGCATTTCTGACTTTTTTTAACAGCAAAAAGCCGATTCTGTTCCCGGACATCACCTATTCCTTTTACGACGTCTGGGCGGATTTGTACGGCATTCCCTATCGGACGCCTGAGCTGGATGAAAGGTTCCGTCTGAAAAAAGAGGACTACCTGACCGAAAACGGCGGCATCATTTTCCCGAATCCCAACGCACCGACCGGTCTGATGGAAAATCTGGATACGATCGAGGAGATCGTGGCAAAAAATCCCGATTCCGTTGTGATTGTAGACGAGGCCTATGTGGATTTCGGGGGTGTGAGCGCCCTGCCTCTTGTGGATAAGTATGAAAATCTGCTCGTCGTGCAGACATTTTCGAAATCGCGCGCACTTGCGGGTATGAGAATCGGCTTTGCAATCGGCCAAAAGAAGCTGATTTCCTATTTAAATGATGTCAAATTTTCCTTCAACTCCTATACAATGAACCGCCTGACGATTGCCTGCGGAAAGGCATGCGTAGAGGACAGTGCGTATTTTCAGGAGATTACGGGGAAAATCGTGGCGACGCGGGAATGGACGAAGCAGAAGCTGACAGAGCTTGGCTTTACGTTCCCGGATTCGAAGGCGAACTTTATTTTTGCAACGCACAAAACCGTCCCGGCGCAGGAGTTATTCGAGAACCTGAAAACAGCCGGAATTTATGTGCGATATTTCAAAAAGCCCAGAATCGACAACTATCTGCGGATTACAGTCGGCACGCAGGCGGAGATGGAGCGGCTGGTCGAAGTGCTGGCGGGGCTGGTGAGATAGGGCGCGGCATGTTCGAAAACGCGCGGGCAGCAGCGGAAAATACGTTCGCATGCAGACACAGGAACGCGCGCGGACAGATGCAGAAAAACGCCGCTGCGCGGCAGAGGGAGCGTGGATAACGAATGGAAATGTATGAGGATTTTGCGTTAGTTTATGATCGGTTCATGGATGAAACGCCCTATGAAGAATGGTGTCAGTTTGTAGTCGGACGCCTGAAACAGGATCAGATCACGGACGGAATCCTGCTGGATCTCGGCTGTGGCACGGGCTCCATGACGGAGCTTCTGGCAAAGCAGGGCTACGACATGATCGGCGTTGATCTGTCAGACAGCATGCTGGACATTGCAATGGAGAAGCGTGCGCAGTCCGGTCATAATATTTTGTATTTGCAGCAGGATATGCGGGAGTTTGAGCTTTACGGAACGGTCCGGGCGGTGATCTGTCTGTGCGATTCGTTAAATTATCTACTGGAAGAAGATGACTTGCTGACAACTTTTAAACTGGTAAACAACTATCTTGACCCGAATGGGCTTTTTATCTTCGATTTTAATACGGTCTATAAATACGAAACAGTCATCGGTGACAGCACGATTGCGGAAAACCGGGAGGACTGCAGCTTTATCTGGGAAAATTATTATACGGCGGAGGATCAGATCAACGAATATGATCTGACGATTTTTGTGAAACAGCAAAAAGACCTGTTCCGCAAATTTACGGAGACCCATCTGCAGCGCGGCTATACGCTGGAAACGATGAAACGGCTCGTGGAACAGTCCGGGCTGATTTTTGTCGAGGCACTGGATGCAGACACGCATGGCAGCGTAACGGAGACGAGCGAGCGGATCTATGTGATCGCGCGCGAGCACGGGAAGAATCTGGGATAAGAAATGAAAATATTTGCGCAACGCAGAAAAGCTATGCGGTGAAAAGCGTAGCGTGGAAATGGCAGGGGCTTGCCGTAAAGTAAGCCTGAGGAATGGAGGAGCTATGGGAGATTATATGGTACGCGCGACGGTGGCGAATGCACAGGTGCGCGCGTTTGCAGTGACAACAAAGGAGCTTGTGGAGACAGCGAGACAGGCACACAACACCAGCCCGGTAGTAACGGCGGCGTTGGGACGTCTGCTGACAGCCGGCGTGATGATGGGCAGCATGTTAAAGGGCGACGACGATCTTTTAACCCTGCAGGTTCGCGGCGATGGTCCGGTTCGCGGTCTGACCGTGACGGCAAACGCCAAGGGCGAGGTCAAGGGCTATGCAACGGTGCCGGACGTCATCCTGCCTGCGAATGCGAAGGGCAAGCTCGACGTCGGAGGGGCGGTCGGCAGGGGAACGCTCTCTGTCATCCGTGACCTCGGCTTAAAGGAACCCTATGTGGGACAGACAGCCCTGGTGACCGGAGAGATCGGGGATGACCTGACCTCGTATTTTGCAACCTCCGAGCAGACGCCTTCTTCGGTGGGTTTGGGCGTTTTGATGGAAAAGACGAATACCGTGCGCTGTGCAGGGGGCTTTATCATTCAGCTGATGCCCTTTGCAGAGGAAGAGACGATTTCGAAGCTGGAGCACAACCTGTCGCTGATCAATTCTGTGACGGCGCTGCTCGACCAGGGAATGACACCGGAGCAGCTGTTAGAGCGGGTGCTGGACGGCTTTGATGTGGAAATTACCGACCGGATGCCCTGCAGCTTTACCTGCAACTGCAGCAAGGAACGGGTGGAAAAAGCGCTGATTTCCATCGGCAAAAAAGAACTGCAGGAGATGATCGACGAGGACAAGCCGATCGAGGTAAACTGTCATTTCTGCGGCAAAACCTATAAGTTTGACGTGGATGAGTTGAAAAAAATGGAGAAAAAATCCCGATGAAAGACGGTTTTTTAAAAGCTGCGGCGGCTGCACCGAAAATCCGTGTTGCAGACCCTGCCTGGAACGCACTGGAAATCTGTAAGGCACTGGACTCCTGTTATGCACAGCGTGCAAAGCTGATCGTTTTGCCGGAGCTGTGTCTGACCGGATATACCTGTCAGGATCTGTTTTTGCAGGAACGCCTGCTGGAAGAAAGCCTGGAAGGGCTGCAGACGGTGCTGGAGCATACGAAAGGGCGCGATGCGCTGACCTTTGTGGGGCTTCCCTTTGAAAAAGACGGAAAGCTTTACAATGTGGCAGCAGCAGTGCAGGACGGCAGGATCCTGGGGCTTGTTCCGAAGCAGAATATTCCAAACTATGGGGAATTTTATGAGGTGCGGCATTTTGCGGCAGGCAGCAGGGAAGTGTCCGAGGTGGATGTGCTGGGACAGACCGTACCCTTTGGCGGAAATCTGTTGTTTTCCTGCAGGAATCTGAAAGGGCTTGTGGTGGGCTGTGAGCTGTGCGAGGACGTCTGGGTGATGGACCCGCCCTCGACGGCGCTGGCAAAGGCGGGTGCGACGGTGATTGTCAACCTGTCCGCCTCCAACGAGACGGTCGGAAAGGACACCTACCGTAAGAGCCTGATCGCTGCCACGAGCGCGCGGCTTCTGTGTGGCTATGTCTACGCGAGCGCGGGGGATGGAGAATCCACTCAGGATCTCGTTTTTTCCGGGCATCATATGATTGCAGAGAACGGAAGCGTGCTGGCGGAGGCTGCACGCTTTGAAAATGAGACGATTTTTTCGGAGCTGGATATTCATAAAATCTGCCATGAGCGGCGCAGAATGAGCACATTTGTGCCCGAAAACACAGAAACCTGTGTACGGATTGGTTTTACCCTGGAAAAAGAAGAAACAAAGCTGACGCGCACGTTTGCCCAGATGCCGTTTGTCCCGTCGGATGAAACCTTGAAAAAGGAGCGCTGTGAGCAGATTCTATCGATTCAGGCGCAGGGACTGAAAAAACGTTACGAGCATACGGGGGCGAAAACGGCGGTGATCGGCGTTTCCGGCGGTCTGGATTCGACCCTTGCCCTTTTGGTGACGGCGCGGGCATTTGATTTGCTCGGGAAAGACAGAAACGATATTTTAGCGGTGACGATGCCGTGCTTTGGTACGACGAACCGTACCTATGAAAATGCCTGCAGGCTGGCGCAGACCCTTGGCGCGAAGTTAATCGAGGTGAACATCCGCGAGGCGGTGCAGGTGCATTTTCGGGATATCAGTCAGGATATGGACAAGCACGATGTAACCTATGAAAACGGGCAGGCGCGGGAACGCACTCAGGTATTGATGGATCTCGCCAACCAGAGCAACGGACTTGTCATCGGAACCGGGGATATGTCGGAGCTTGCACTGGGCTGGGCAACCTATAATGGCGATCATATGTCGATGTATGGCGTAAACGTCGGCGTGCCCAAGACGCTGGTGCGCCATCTGGTGGCATATTGTGCGAATACCTGCAGCGAAAGCGAAAAAGTGCTGCAGGAGGAGCTGCTGGATGTCCTCGACACGCCGGTAAGCCCCGAGCTTTTGCCGCCGGAGGACGGAAAGATCAGCCAGAAAACAGAGGATCTGGTCGGCCCCTACGAGCTTCATGATTTCTTTTTATATCAGCTGCTGCGCTGTGGCTTTGGCCCGGCGAAGATCTACCGGCTTGCCTGCAGGGCATTTGAAGGCATTTACAGCAAAGAAACGATCGGCAAGTGGCTAAAGACCTTTTGCCGCCGCTTCTTTGCACAGCAGTTTAAGCGTTCGTGCCTGCCGGACGGACCGAAAGTCGGAAGTGTTGCGGTATCGCCGAGGGGAGACCTTCGGATGCCTTCGGATGCGAGCCGCATGGCATGGCAGAAGGAACTGGATCAGCTGCCGGGATAAACCTTCCTTTGCGAATGCACTGCGCTGGTCAGGTTTGGGGATATGTCGCCTTTTGAAGCGCAGCGTCGATCGCCTCCAGCAGAAGCTGTGACGTGTAGCGGTTTTCGTCCGGGTAGGTGATGCCTTCGAGGGATTGTTTTTCACAAATCTGTTTCGCCAGTGTATCCATGCAGGGTTCGACCAGCGGATACATGGCTGTGACAGTCTGACTTAAATTGACGAGACGGATGGAAAGAATATCGGAGCTGTCCACGACGACCTCTACATCCGCGTGGTCGTTTCCGAGCTGAACCGTGGAGGTGTATTTTCCGGGCAGGTACAGGGAGGTTTCTGCGTCATAGTCCGGTTTTGGAACTGCCTTTTTGGGCAGAAAGGTCTGCAGCAGCAAAAAAAGCAGTCCAACGCCTAAAACGAGCAGGATTCCGGTATAGATCAGTTCTTTTAAATGAAGTACGATAATTTTTGTTTTGGAACGCATTGCGATACCCCCGGATACTTTGTTATTCCAGTGTACGCAGGTTTTTTTGAGATTATGTCTGTATGGAGGATTTATGAAGATCAGATTTACAAAAATGCAGGGCTGTGGGAATGATTATGTTTATGTCAATGGATTTACGGAGCATATACCGCAGGAAAAGAAGCCGGAATTTGTCCGCTTTGCCAGCGACCGTCATTTCGGGGTCGGCGGCGATGGCGTTATTTTTATCAATCCTTCTGACGAAGCAGATTTTGAGATGGAGATGTATAACGCAGACGGAACAAGAGCGGAAATGTGCGGAAACGGCATCCGCTGCGTGGCAAAATATGCCCATGACAAAGGATTGACCGATCGGGCAAGGTTTTCCATTATCAGCGGCGGAAAAGTGAAATATATGGATCTGACGGTGGAAAACGGCGTGACAAAAGCGATCCGTGTGGATATGGGCGAGCCGATCCTGACGGCGGCAGAGGTTCCGGTGGTTTCCAAAAACCAGCAGTCCGTCGATGAAGAGATCACTGTGGAGAACCAAGTATACCGCATGACCTGCGTTTCTATGGGAAATCCCCATGCCGTTGTCTTCGTGGACAGCACGGCGGATTTTCCGCTGGAGCAGATCGGACCGCATTTTGAGCATCACGAGAGATTTCCGAGACGCACCAATACCGAGTTTGTGGAAGTCGTATCTCCGGACTATGTAAAAATGCGGGTCTGGGAGCGCGGAACCGGCGAAACCCTTGCCTGCGGGACAGGCTGCTGTGCGACGGCGGTTGCCTGCGTTTTAAACGGCAAAACGGGGCGAAAAGTGACCGTAGAGGTGCTGGGCGGCGCGTTGACGATCCAATGGGACGAAAAGACGAACCATATCTTTATGACAGGTCCGGCGGAGTTTGTCTTTGACGGAGAACTGGAATATGAGGTTTAACACGACAGATGATTCTGAAAAAGAAGATACCGAGAGATTTTTATAAGCTGTTCCGCACCCAGAACATGGAGTATTACATGCAGCTTCTGACCGCTTTGTACGAGGCGGATCAGGAAGCCTATGCCCTGACGCAGCTGACAGATTCGGAATGCAGAAGCATTCTGGCGGAAACGATTGCCAGAGTCAACATGGTCTGGTGGGATGACGAGACGGAAAAAACGGAGGACGAAGGCTTTCCCGGGCTTTCGCCCTCCGCTGTTTTGGACAGATTTGTGAAGTGGGGTTGGCTTTCCAGCGATTTTGATGAAAAATTAAACTGCTATATCATTGGCTTTCCGGAGTACAGCAGGCTGTATGTGGAGCTGTTTGACCGCCTTGAAAAAGAGGATGACAGCATGGAGCGGGAAAGCATTCTGTCTGTATACAGTGCCCTTTACACCTATGATTCGGATCCGGAAAAAAACAACAGCATTTTAAAAAGTGCCCTGCGCACGTCGAAAAGCCTCGGACAGATGCTGTCCAACATGCAGGACAGCATGCGGCTGTGGTTCGATGAGCTTTCCAAACGAAAGGACTTTATCGGGATTCAGGAGGTTCTGGTCAATGAGATCCACAACCGCGAGAGCGTAAAATATGCAATTTTAACAACGACAGACAGTTTTTACCGCTATAAGGAGGCGGTCAAGGAGCTGATTGCGAAGATCCTGGAGGAAAATGAAAACCGCCGGGAGGTGCTGATAGCGCAGAAGCGGATGCTGACGGCTGCACAGGGCGGCGCGCCCGCACCGTCAGAAAGCGCAGCAGGCAGCTATGTAGCGCCTGTGCAGGCG
>ERZ1034946.894-NODE-894-length-11616-cov-8.335006_pt1 | contig 11616 bp, 10 predicted proteins | sample MGYA00520591_ERZ1034946 | MGnify/ENA primary metagenome ERZ1034946 (study PRJEB33766, sample SAMN09781753) | gut metagenome | biome: gut microbiome | host: Homo sapiens | place: Madagascar | study: EMG produced TPA metagenomics assembly of the PRJNA485056 data set...
AGCAGAAAGTGCCGCTCAATCACCTATTCCGGTGATTTTGCGACACTCCCTTTTTATTTATAAATAATGTTCCCTTCTACTTCTTAGTCGTAACAGTCTTAGCCGCAGACCATGCAGAATAGTATGTTTTTCCATTAAGTTCCTTATATGTTCTGACCCGGACGTAATACTTTTTGCTGCCAGTCAGCCGCTTACAAGTTTCTACTGTCTTCTTGTTATTTTTGACAGATATAGTTGTTCCATTGGAAAAATTGGAATTTCTTGAATACTGAATCTGATATCCTGTTGTTTGTACAGACTGTTCTTTCCATCTTACCCGAAATCCTTTTGATACAGATGCAATTGCTGCAATGGATGTTGCAGCCGGTTTAATTACAAACGTTTTGGTAACAGATCCCTGATAGTAGCTGCCTTTAAAAGTTACTTTTATCCCATAACTTCCGACATTTTTTCTGCCGGATGGGTAACTTACCGTGTAATAAGCGGAATTGATTGCCGCACCATTGCTTCCCTTTACAACTACAGATGGTTTTCGTACTTTTCCATTGTATGTACAACTTGACGGAGACAGAGAAATTTTGTTCGCCGCATAAAGAACTGTCGTTCCGTTAGTGGCACCGCAGGAACAAGTCTTTACGATCTTTCCGTTGGCTTTCGGAGTTGCTTTTGTAATAACATTTTTATAAGCATGCGTATGAGACGGATTTATTTTAATTGTGTAATCTACACTAGAATAACCACTTCCGTCTTTCGCTACCTTCAGATAATAGGTTCCTGCTGAAAGACGGATCTTTGGCATGGTCTTCGAGGAATCGGTTCCTCTCAAATCATAGGTCTTCAGCTTCGAAAAACTTGAATTGTACAGATCGACACACCAGTAGTATCCATTTGATTCCATATATTTATGAGTAAATTTTAATGAAACGGAATCTGTTTTTGATACTTTAAATTTATACCAGTCCACATCCGAGTATTTCATTATGCTTCCATAATATGTTTTATTGATACTGATTGTATTTGCGGAATTGTAGTCATCATTAAACTCTTTTTCCCAGACACCTGATGCAGTATAGTTTATTTTTACATTATAGTTTACTTCTTTATACCCACTTCCACCTTTTTGCACTTTTATATAATAAGTACCTGCCGGAACACCAATATTTTCCCCGGTAGCTGAAGTGTTATTTCCCTGATAATAATAGTAATTCAGACAGTTCATTTCCGGGTTATACAAGTATGCTTCCCAGTAATTTCCCGATTCTTCCACATAATCATGGCCAAATTTCAGTGAAATATATCCCGGACTTGATATTTTAAATTTATACCAGTCTACATCCGAATATTTCATTATGCTTCCGTAATATGTTTTATTGGTATCCAGAGTCATAACATTTGGTGAAGAATAGGTATCGTTGAACTCTTTTTCCCAGATGCTGGATGAAGTATAATTTACTTTTATATTATAATTAACGTCTTTATATCCACTTCCGCCTTTTTTTACTTTTATATAATAAGTACCTGCCGGAACGCCGATGTTTCCTCCTGTGACCGATGTCTCTGTGCCACGGTAATCATAACTGTTTAAACAGGATTTATCCATGTCATAAAGATATGCCTCCCAGTAATTTCCTGAGGAATCCACATAATCATGGGTAAATTTAAATGAAATATATCCTGGATTCGATATCCGGAATTTATACCAGCTGACATCATCATAACTTTTTATATAATCTGTATAGGTTGCATTCACACTGATAACCGATGCTGTATCTGCTGTCGTGTTATTCCCGGATATATTGGTTCCTGCCGCATCCGTTGTAAATTCCGGCTCTTCCAGTTCAATCTGCTGTGAAGATTCCAGCTGCATCTCATCCGTTTCCGAATCTGAAAAATCATCGGTAATGTCTATCTCTTCCACTTCACTCTCCGGATTTTCCAAATCTGGCTGTTCTCCCACAATTTCCAGATTTTCCTCTTCGCTGTCGTTTTCCGTTTCTGTAGCAGCCGGTTCTGTTTCTTCCTCTTTCGCATCTGCAAAAACTTCCGCACTGTCGAAATTTTCTGCCGGAACATCCAGCTCCTGCGCGCCGGCAATAACAGGCTGAACAGCAAGCGTAAGTGTCAGCACTACAGAAGCAAACTGTTTTAATCTTTTCTTCTTCATTCGCAAAATCCTCCTTTTTTCAGATATGTCTTGTGCAAATTATACCATCATTGTCAAATATTCACAAGATTCTTTGTGCACTCAGTAAGATATCTTATAATTTTCCTCTACAATCCTGAATACAAAAAAATCTGTTCTACATGATCTCTCAGTAAAACAGATTTTTTCTTCAACTATATATGTGTCCGTAACAGATAAATTATCTTAATGCATCTTTCATCTCTTTCACATACGCCTTTACCTTCGGCACACAATCTTCGCCGTATGTTCCGCAGAGTTTTACGATGGCCGAACCAACAATGGCTCCGTCAGACTGATCGGCCATTTTTTTCGCCTGCTCCGGGGTAGAAATTCCGAATCCTACCGCACATGGAATATCTTTCTGGGATTTTACCAGTTTTACCATGGCTCCGATATCCGTTGTGATGTTGGTACGCATTCCGGTAACACCCAGGGATGATACGCAGTATACAAAGCCTTCCGCCTCTTTTGCGATCATGGCGATCCGCTCATGGGAAGTCGGTGCAATCAGGGAAATCAGGTCCAGGCCGTACTGTTTGCATACAACGTCGAACTCTTCTTTTTCCTCGAAGGGAACGTCCGGAAGGATCAGTCCGTCCATTCCAACTTCTGCTGCTTTTTTGATAAAGCGCTCAGTTCCGTAGGAAAATACTACGTTGGCATAGGTCATAAATACCATTGGAATTGTTGTGTTTTTACGTATTTTTTCTACCATTGCAAAAACTTTATCTGTGGTAACGCCTCCGGACAGTGCCCGGATGTTGGCTGCCTGAATCACCGGTCCCTCTGCAGTAGGATCTGAAAACGGGATTCCAAGTTCGATCAGGTCTGCCCCTGCTTCTTCCATTGCATATGCCAGCTGCTCAGTAACCTCCAGTGACGGATCTCCGCAGGTTAAAAAAGGAATAAATGCCTTTCCGTTTGCAAATGCTTCTGTGATTCTACTCATGAATATCCTCCCCTCTGTAGCGGGCGATTGCCGCACAGTCTTTATCTCCACGTCCTGAAATGGTAACTACCATGATCTTGTCTTTTCCAAGTGTTGGTGCGATCTTTTTTGCGTAAGCTACTGCATGGGCACTTTCAATTGCAGGAATAATTCCTTCTGTTCTGGAAAGATACTCAAATGCGTCTACTGCCTCGTCGTCAGTTACCGGCACATATTCTGCTCTTCCAATATCGTAAAGGTGTGCGTGCTCCGGTCCTACACCCGGGTAATCCAAACCTGCGGAGATGGAGTATACCGGTGCGATCTGTCCGTATTCATCCTGGCAGAAATAGGATTTCATACCATGGAAAATTCCAAGACGGCCGGTTGCGATGGTTGCTGCAGTCTCTGCGGTATTGACACCACGGCCTGCGGCCTCACAGCCGATCAGGCGGACATCTTTGTCCTCAATGAAATTGTAAAAAGTTCCGATTGCATTGGAGCCGCCGCCTACGCAGGCCAGGACAACATCCGGAAGTCTGCCCTCTTTTTCCAGCATCTGCTCTTTGATCTCCTTGGAAATGACTGCCTGGAAATCACGGACGATAGTTGGGAACGGGTGTGGTCCCATAACAGATCCCAGTACATAGTGGGTATCTGCAATACGGTTTGTCCACTCACGCATGGTCTCGGAAACGGCGTCTTTTAAAGTTGCAGTTCCGCTTGTAACTGCATGGACTTTTGCACCGAGGAGACGCATTTTGTATACATTCAGGGCCTGTCGCTCGGTGTCTTCTTTTCCCATGAAAACCTCACACTCCATGCCCATCAGTGCTGCTGCGGTTGCAGTTGCCACGCCGTGCTGACCTGCGCCGGTCTCTGCAATGACACGGGTCTTGCCCATTTTTTTTGCCAGAAGCACCTGACCTAATACGTTGTTGATCTTGTGTGCGCCTGTGTGGTTCAGATCCTCACGTTTCAAATAGATTTTGGCTCCGCCCAGATCTTCGGTCATGTGTGCCGCATAGTAAAGACGGGAAGGTCTTCCTGCGTATTCATTGAGAAGCTCTGTGAGCTCGCGGTTGAATTCTGGGTCGTTTTTGTAATGATTGTATGCTTCCTCAAGCTCCAGAACGGCGTTCATCAGTGTTTCCGGGATGTACTGTCCGCCATGGATGCCGAATCTTCCTTTTGACATGTTAAAAATCCTCCTTTATGTTCCTCACGGTCTGTACCGCTTTTGCTATTTTATCCGGGTCTTTGTGACCGTCGGTTTCTACACTGCTGCTTAAGTCTGCTGCCCAGGGATGAAGCATTTTTATAGCTGTTTCCAGATTGTCACATCCCAGGCCTCCGGCCAGAAACCAGGGACGCTCTATGGCCGGTACCAAATTCCAGTCAAAGGTCTCTCCGGTGCCCCCGGCTCCCTGATCCAGAAGAATGTAATCTGCTTGCGAACAGATTGCTCTCTTTACATCTTCTTCTGTTTTTATGGAAAAAGCTTTTATCAGAAGCTGGTCTGTCATAGTCTTAAGCTGTCTGATATATGCTTCGTCTTCCTGTCCGTGAAGCTGTGCCAGGGCAATGGTTCCTTCATTTAAAAGCTGTGCGGGAAGTTCCACCGGTGCATTGACGAATACGCCTACCGGCAAAATGCTTTCATCCAGTTTTTCTCTGAGCTGCCGCAGCTGATCTACTGTGACGTTTCTTCTGCTTTTTGGAAATTCTACAATGAATCCACAGAAGTCTGGTTTCGCTTCATTAACTGCCTGAATGTCCTCCAGGCGGGTAAGGCCGCAGATCTTGATCCTGGTTCTGACCGGTTTCTCCTGCTGTTTCCGATCAGCGCAGCCTCTTCCCTGTCGTATGGTATTGTTCTCTTCTGTCTTCATCTCAGTACTCCGCCATTTAACTCTTCCAGCGCTGCTTTTTTATCCGGGCTTCGCATCAGTGTCTCGCCGATCAGGACCGCGCCTACCCGGTTTCTTTCCAGGATGGCAATGTCTCCGGCATTTTTGATGCCACTTTCAGAAACAAATACCACATTGTCCGGTGCCAGGTTTCGAAGACGGATGCTGTTATTCATATCAACTTTAAAGGTTTTCAGATCACGGTTATTTACACCGACGATCTTCGCTCCGGCTTTCAGTGCTCTTGCCACTTCTTCCTCGTCGTGAGCTTCCACCAGTGCATCCATTCCCAGCTCTTCTGCCAGCTCCCGGTATTCCCGGAGTTCCTGATCATTCAGGATGGCACAGATCAGAAGCACTGCCGATGCACCAAAGGCTTTTGCCTGATAGATCATATACTTATCCACCGTAAAGTCTTTCCGGAGAACCGGGATATCCACCATTTCCGTGATTTCACGAAGATAAGCGTCGCTTCCCATGAAATAAAAAGGTTCTGTAAGGCAGGAGATTGCGGATGCACCTGCTGCCTCGTATTCTTTCGCAATTTCCAGATATGGAAAATCTGCTGCGATCAGCCCCTTGGAAGGGGAAGCTTTTTTTACTTCGCAGATGTAAGACATGCCCGTTTTTTTCAGAGCTTCCAGAAAAGAGGGCTGCTGCGGTGCTTTTTCTGCCAGAACTTTCAGCTGTTCCAGAGGAAGCTGAAGTTTTTCCTTCTGGATACGTTCTCTTGTCTTTTCTGCGATTTCTTCCAGAATGTTTTTTTCACTCATTCTTTGTTTGTCTCCTCCACAAATTCCCGAAGTTTGGCTGCTGCAGCACCACTGTCAATCAGATTTTCTGCCATCTTCACACCGGCTTCCAGGCTCTCTGCTTTTCCTGCAATATAAAGTGCGGCACCTGCGTTCATGCATACAGCCTGACGCTTCGGTCCTTTTTCGGTTCCGTTTACAATGGCTTTTGTAATCTCTGCGTTTTCTTCCGGTGTGCCACCTGCAAGTTCCTCTTTGCTGCAGCGTGTGTAACCGAACTGCTCCGGTGTGATCTCGTAGGACTGGAACCATCCGTCCTTGATCTCGCATACGGAAGTCGGGGCGCTCATGGAAATCTCATCCAGACTGTCCTGTCCAAAAACAACCATTCCACGGTTCACGCCAAGTTTCATCATAACCTGCGCCAGCGGCTCTACCAGAGACTGATCGAAGACTCCCATCAGCTCCATGTTTGCGCCTGCCGGGTTGCTTAATGGTCCGAGGATATTGAATACTGTACGGATTCCCAGCTCTTTTCGGATCGGTGCCACATATTTCATGGCAATGTGATAATTCTGTGCGAACAGGAAGCAGATGTTGATCTTTTTCAGGATCTCAGCGCTTTTTTCCGGTGGGATGGTGATCTTTACGCCAAGGGCTTCCAGAACATCTGCGGCTCCGCTCTTGGAGGATGCTGCACGGTTTCCGTGTTTTGCAACCGGCACGCCGCCTGCCGCGATTACAAGAGAAGAAGTTGTGGAAATATTGAAGGAGTTTGCTCCGTCACCGCCGGTTCCCACGATTTCCAGAACATCCATGTCGTGGAGAAGTTTGATGCAGTGTGCACGCATACCTGCTGCGGATGCTGTGATCTCATCAATGGTTTCGCCTTTCATGGAAAGTGCAGTAAGGTAGGATGCCATCTGTACCGGTGTTGCCGCTCCGTCCATGATCTCATTCATTACGGCTTCTGCTTCATCATATGTAAGGTCCTGTTTTTTTGAAAGTTTAATGATTGCTTCTTTGATCATTGTGGTTTCCTCCTTATTTCTCTCTGACAACTTTTATAAAATTCTCGATCATCGTTTTTCCATCTGGTGTCATAACCGATTCCGGATGAAACTGTAATCCGAAAATCGGATATTTTTTATGTTCCAGTGCCATCACCTCGCCGTCCTCAGACTCTGCGGTGACAACCAGTTCTTCCGGTAATGTATCCCGGATTGCTGCCAGTGAGTGATATCTTGCTGCCAGGAAAGTTTCCGGCAGGCCCTCAAACATCTGACTCTCACCAACTTTATGGATTTCCTTCTGCTTGCCGTGCATCAACTCTTTTGCATAGGAGACGGTTCCTCCAAATGCTTCACAGATGGACTGATGTCCAAGGCAGATGCCCAGGATCGGCAGTTTGTCTTTGAAATATTTTATGGATTCAATGCAGATCCCTGCATCTTCCGGACGTCCCGGGCCCGGGGAAAGGATCAGGGCTTCCGGCTTCATGGCCTCCAGCTCTTCGATGGTCACTTCATCATTTCTTACGACCTTGATATCCGGTTCCACAGAACCGATCAGCTGGTAAACATTATAGGAAAAGCTATCATAATTATCGATCAGTACTATCATTCCAGTCCCTCCTGTGCAGTTTCGATTGCCTGTACAACGGCTCTTGCCTTGTTGCAGCATTCCTGGAATTCGTTTTCCGGAACACTGTCTGCCACGATTCCGGCTCCGGACCGGATGCAGATCTCGCCGTTCTTTTTATAAACCAGGCGGATGGCAATGCAGGTGTCCAGGTTTCCGGCGAAATCCAGATATCCGATGGCGCCGCCGTAAATACCTCGTTTGCTCTGTTCCAGTTCCTGGATGATCTGGCAGGCACGGAACTTCGGTGCTCCGGAAAGGGTTCCTGCCGGAAGGATGGCATCTACTGCATCCACCGCATCTTTGTCATCCCGGATCTGTCCGGTAACTGTGGAACCGATATGCATAACATGGGAAAAACGCTCGATGCACATATATTTTTCTACGTTTACGGTTCCGATCTTGCTGATCTTTCCGATATCATTTCTTCCAAGATCCACAAGCATGTTGTGCTCGGCACGTTCTTTTTCATCGGAGAGAAGGCCTTTTTCCAGTGCCTGGTCTTCTTCTTTTGTCTTGCCCCTTGGTCTGGTTCCTGCTAACGGGAAGGTGCTTAATTCCGTTCCGGTAAGCTTGGCCAGTGTTTCCGGGGATGCTCCTGCGATCTCAATATCATCGCTGGAAAAATAAAACATATACGGAGAAGGATTGGTAGCCCGGAGAACGCGGTAAGTATCAAACAGGCTTCCTTCAGCTTTTGCCCGCATCGGGTTGGAAAGGACTACCTGGAAGATATCTCCCTCACGGATGTAATGTCTTGCGGTTTCTACCATCTCACAGTATTTTTCTTTTGGGAACTGTGGTTCAATGGAAGATTTCAGTTTCAGGGACGGGAACTCATCCTGTTTTCCGTTTCGGATCAAATCTGCCATTTCTTTTAACTTCTCTTCGGCTTTCCGGTAGGAATTTTCCAGATCACCCGTCATCACGCCGGTAATCAGAAGTACCTTCTGTCTGTAATGATCAAAAGCGATTACCTGGTCAAAAAGCATCAGGTCCATATCCCTGAAATCCTGTACAGTCTCATCGGTAAGTTTCAGCTTCGGCTCGCTGTACTTGATGTAATCGTAGGAAAAATATCCTACCAGACCACCGGTGAATGTAGGCATATTTTCCAGCACCGGACTTTTGTATTCTTTCAGGATCTGGCGGATGGCATCTCCAGGATGCTTTACCTGCTGTACAGTTTTTTCTTCGGTTCCGTCCTCGTGGATCTTTCGGATCTGAAGATTTCCGTCTGTACAGGTGATTTCCATAGATGGCTCATATCCCAGGAAGGAATAGCGTCCCCATACTTCTGTCTGGCTTGCACTTTCCAGAAGATAACAGTGTCTGCTGGCTGTGCGTAAGGTTCTCATGACTTCTACAGGTGTGTAGCGGTCGGAATACAGCTCGTGGCATACGGGGATGCGCCGGTATTCGCCTGACTGTGCAATATTCTTAAGTTTTTCTAATGTTGGATACATATACAGGCCCTCCTGAGTTCTTTTCATTCCTTTACCGGAGGAAACGGAACGATATGAAAAAGAAAACGCCCGTCTCCGGCAGAATCTGGTTCTGCCAGGGACGAGCGTCAAATTCCAAATCACCCGCGGTGCCACCCTGATTCACGGTTCGATCCGTGCACTTAGCGGAATACCTACATATTCCCGGCAACTGACGTATGCCTTCACGTCACAGAATACTCGGTATCCATAACACCTTTCCCTGTGCCCTCTGCGGTCCATTTGGTAAACTGCTTCTCGGCCCGGCTCTCACCCTCCCGGACTCTCTGTGCGCGCATGAGTACCTTTATCTCCGCTTCAACGGTTTAGTGGTTTACTCGATTAAACTTTTCATATAAAATAGCACAGGATTTTTAATATGTCAATACAAAAGTTGAAAAAAATGTCATTTTATTCTATAATTGTGATAGTGTGATTATCACAAAACCTACCTAAGAAGGGAGTTTTACCAGAAAAATACCATGGCTGAAAAAAATACAAACACCTGGCTGGATACCCCAGATCCACAGGTTTTTATCAAAAATTCTGCAAGATTCAATGATCTGATGATGATGTACCGCTGTACTGTCCGTGAGGTACGTACCAAACTGGAAGTTCTCAATGATGAGTTTTCCGTAGAATATAAACGTAACCCGATTTCCTTTATCAAGACCAGAATCAAAAAACCGGAAAGCATCTACAAGAAATTAAAAAAACTGGGCTATGACTTCACTGCCGAAAATATCCAGAACCAGCTCAATGACGTAGCCGGTATCCGTGTTGTCTGTGCTTTTATTGATGATATCTACACCATTGCAGACCTTATCGCCAAGCAGGATGACATCACCGTCATTCAGGTAAAAGACTATATCAAAAATCCCAAGCCAAACGGTTACCGCAGCTATCACATGATCGTGGAAATCCCGGTGTTCTTCTCCAAGGGAAAAACGCCCATGCGCGCGGAGATCCAGATCCGTACCAATGGAATGGATTTCTGGGCTACACTGGAACATCAGCTCCGATATAAACAGGATATTGAAGAAATGGATGGTTACGAGGAAGTCAGCAGCGAGCTTCTGAACTGTGCCCGCGCTGTCATTGATATGGATAATGAAATGCAGCGAATCAAAGATAAAATCGGACGGTTCCATGATATCTAAAGTTAAAGCAGGTAAGATTATAATCTTACCTGCTCTTTTTCACTGTTCTTTACCCGGAACGCCCGCGGTGTCATATGATAGTGTTCTTTAAATACTCTGTGAAAATAACTGTTATTCTCATACCCTACAGCTGCAATAATATCACTGATGGGAAGGTCCGTCTCACACATCAGCTCTACAGCCTTATTCAGGCGTTTTCTCTGAAGAAGTTCCTTGAAATTAAATCCTGTGGTCTTTTTGATCATCTTGCTGAGCACATGCATAGGCAGATGAAGCCTGGTGCACAGCTCCGTAAGGGTAGCTGTCCGGTACTTCTGCTCAATATAGTCCAGTGTTGTCATGGAGATCATATTTTCGTACTGATTGGGAAGGCGCATCTCCACATACTGTACGGATTCCACCAGATACATAAAGATCAGGCCCATGGTGGTCTGGTTGATCCGTTCCCGGTTTTCTTCGCCATTTACAAGAGAATAGATGATATTTTCCAGAAGGTTCTGGATCTGCATGACTTCCGCGACCTTAAAGTGGAGATATTCACCCCGCTCTTCATCCTGGCGCAATACATTCACCAGAAAATCTGCCAGCATGTTGTCATTCCCTGTCATGGAATAGGCCACATCAAAAAACTCCGGCAACACCATAAAATTGATGGCAATATCATTCTGTCCCGCTTTCAGGATCTCATGTTTCGTAAACTGGTTGAGAAAAAGCAGCTCCCCTTTATTCACCACAACTTTTTTTCCATCGATGATATTGGTCAGCGATCCCTCGCACACATACAGCACTTCCACAAAATTATGCCTGTGCGCCGGGAAATGCACAAAACGAGTATGGGTACGCACCGCAATCAGTCTGCCTTCTTTCAGCATCTTCCCACTGTCTACGGTAAAATCTCTTCCGGATGTATAGAGATCTTTATCTACCTCCGCTTCCCCATCCAGGATTTTTCGCTCTTCTTCGGTTATTTTTCTCAGCTGATCCAGTAATGCCTGCTGCATAACGCACCTCCATCGCTGCTTTTCTCTATAGCAAAACAGGAGATCACAAAATGCAATCTCCTGTCTGTAAATTCAGTTCTTATATGCTTCTGCCTGTAAATCAGTCATCACGACGTCTTAAACGCAGTGCAAAGAATGCCATTACTGCATCTAACAGTGCAAATACAACCAGAATTCCATAACGTGCGATATGAGAATTATCTGCAGTTTTTACCTCATCAGAAGAAGATGTGGATGTTGTGTTATTGGAAGTTGTGTTTGTAGTTGTTCCGTTAGTTGTTGTTCCATTTGTGGTAGTTCCATTACCGCCATTGGATCCGTTATTGGTTGTTCCAGGTACCGGTGTTGCTGTTCCTGTTGGAGTTGGTGTTGCTGTTCCTGTTGGGTTCATTGGTACCGGTGTATCTGTTGGCTCTGGTGTGTCTGTCGGCTCTACAGATGGGTCCGGACTTACACTCGGGTCCGGGCTCACACTTGGGTCTGGGCTTACACTCGGGTCCGGGCTTACACTTGGATCCGGGCTCACACTCGGGTCTGGGCTTACGCTTGGATCCG
>ERZ1034946.897-NODE-897-length-11584-cov-7.424581_pt1 | contig 11584 bp, 10 predicted proteins | sample MGYA00520591_ERZ1034946 | MGnify/ENA primary metagenome ERZ1034946 (study PRJEB33766, sample SAMN09781753) | gut metagenome | biome: gut microbiome | host: Homo sapiens | place: Madagascar | study: EMG produced TPA metagenomics assembly of the PRJNA485056 data set...
GATTTTCCGGTTGTTTATAATCACATTTTAAATCATATTTTATTTATGATCCTTGTAATTGCTGTAAGCCTTTGGCTTCTTCTCTGTCTCAGCCCAAAGCTTCTCTGCACATGGAGTCCAGTTCTTAGCGTACTCCTCACACTTTGCACAAAGGTGCTCTGCTGACTCAGGTGACTGTACATCTGTAGATTTTGCGCCAGTCTCCTTTACCATTCTCTGGAGAATCTCTGGATTCTCAAGCATTGGACATGGTCTCAAATGGTTCTCATTGAATGGCTGGTTGTTGTGGTATGCCATAAATAATGGCTGCTTCAAAATCTCAAGCATGCTGTGTGTACGGATGTTAGCTCCTGAGTAATGGATAAATACGCAAGGCTCTGCATCTCCGTTTGCATTGATATGGAAGTAGTTTCTTCCTCCGGCAATGCATCCTCCTACAAACTCTCCATCGTTCTGGAAGTCCATGGTAAAGATTCCCTTGCCTGTTGTCATGTTTCTGATTTCTCTTACTCTGTCCTTTACAACGATACGCTGCTCCGGTGTTGGTAAGAGGTCTGGTGTTGCATCGTTTCCTACTGGCATATAGTGGAAGTAAAGTGCATATCTGCATCCCTTCTCAACCATGAGGTCTACAAATTCCTCGCTTGTTACTGTGTCATAGTTCTTTGATGTATAGCAGATAGATGTACCGAATACAAGACCATTCTTCTTGAGTAAGTCCATAGCATTCATTACTTTTCCAAATACACCGTTTCCTCTTCTTAAATCATTTACCTCTGAAAATCCCTCAAGGCTTATTGCAAGATACAGATTTCCAACTCTCTTTAACTCCTGACAGAATGCCTCATCTACAAGTGTTCCATTTGTAAATGAAAGGAATGCACAGTCGTTGTGCTTCTCGCAAAGCTTGATTAAGTCCGCTTTTCTAACTAATGGCTCTCCACCTGTGAACATATAAAGGTATGTTCCAAGCTCCTTACCCTGCTGTACTACCTTATCCATCTCATCAAATGTGAGGTTTAACCTGTTTCCGTACTCTGCTGCCCAGCATCCTGTACAATGCAGGTTACATGCACTTGTTGGATCCATAAGAATAAGCCATGGCACATTACACTCATATTTTTCTCTGTTTTTACGAATTGTCTTTGTTCCGTACATAAATGCCTCAAAGCCAAGATTTAAAGCCATTGTCTTTAATACATGCGGATCTACCTCGTCAAGTACTCTGTTAATATACTTGTTGAAAGCACCATCCTTGTTGCAGACCATTTCTCTTGCCTTGTCATAGTTTACGTCCAGCTTTTCCTCAGACATATACTTCTGCATAAAGTCGATGAGCTTACAGACTCCTTCTTCTCTATTCTTATCCACATTCTTTAATACAACATCAATTGCTTTTGATGCTACAGCTCTTGCTGCTGAATGTCCGATGTTACTCATTTTTCTTTCCTCCAAATATTAATCAATATCTATAATATCTTTTTCTCTCTTAATTGTATGCACAGTACTCTGAACAACTACCAAATTCATTACTCCGTCAAAGCACAGGCACAGTCCAACTAGTCTTGTAATAACTGCTACTGTCTTAAATGGCACAAACAAAAGCATCACTCCGACCACAGCCACAATAATTGCGATTATCAGAATTACCCACCAGTTAGTTATACCAAACCTCTTTGCACTTATAGATGTCTGTATTCTCAGTGCAGCATCTGCAATCATGAATATGCCAATACATGGTGCTATAACACCGATAAATGCTGTTGATTTAAGTATCAGCAGAATACCTAAAATGGCTGATATAATTCCCAGTCCCAAATCAAACTCAAACGCGAGCTGAAACATGTCCTTTGAAAAGTATCCTGCAAGCCTTAAAATTCCATGCACAACCAGAAATACTCCAATAATCTTGCATATCATATCAAGTCCAATCTGTGGTTTAATAAGCAATAGCAGACCAATTGCTATAAAACAAACCGTTGCAATTGCATACAATCGTTTAATTGCTTTTAATCCCTGCATACTTTACCGCTCCTTTCCATTTCTGTATCTTACAACTTGTTAATCGAAAAAGATACAGTTAAAAAACGAGCTGTGTCCTAATTTTTAGACACAACTCGTAATCTGTCTGATTTTATTTGCCATCGAACATCTCAAGCAAATCCTTTATCGTCGCTTCGTATGATTTTGATACCTTTTCCAGAAAATCCTCTTTATATGGCGGCATGCCCTTTTCTATCCATTTCATTGTAGTACCACATATGGCATTGGTGTAAAAATGGGATATGTAGTTAATATTTTCCTCGCTTATACTGTATCCATTTGCAGCCTTTTCAACTGCCCGCTTTACAAAACTCATCGTTACAGCATTAAAATAGTTTCGTAATATGTCTCCGCTCTTTGACTCGTATATATTAAATATAGCCTTTTTATTATTGATTGCAATAGCTGCACTCTTCTTGTATTCCTCGAGGAAAGTATCATTCTCCCCAACCTCCTTAAGCACCAGCTTCTCTTCCATCTCAAAGACTGAACACAATACATCCTGCACATTGTCAAAATAATAATAAAAAGTATTTCGATTTATCTCACTCCGCTCACAAATATCCTTTACTGTAATCTTGTCCATGGTCTTCGTTTCCAGAATTTCCAAGAACGCATACATTATTGCTTTCTTCGTAAACTTCGACATTACCTTCCATCCTTTATCCCACCAAATAATAATGCAATGTTTGCTCTCCCCATTATAATTAACTGGTGGCATTTTAGTCAAGCATAATAAACTGTATTTTATCCCTTACCTTCAAGCAGATGCATAATCACCATTTTAGGACTGTATATTATCATTCTCGGTCCTGCATACTTCATGACCTTGCAGATTTTTTCCCTCATTTCGGGCTTGTAGCAGTGGGTTTTGCAGCTTGAGCAGAAGGTTTTTGTCTCCATATGTGGACAATGCTCAACACGGGCTCTTGCGTATTCTGCGAGCTCACGGCACTCAGGGCAGAGTTCCCTGCCCTTTGTCTTGTGGCTGCCGTGGCAGTATATGCCTATCATGAACTCTACTGTGCTCTGTTCTTTTTCACGCTTTTTTGCTATATCCCTTGTATTTTCCGCCTTCTCCAATTTGTCTTTATTCATTCAACGCTCCGTTTCATATTATATTACTTGATTTCTTTTAATATAATCTATCCATTTGCATAACATACTTATCAGATATCTGCCTTTTGCTGGTTGATTACTTATTTATCATCTTTACATATTTAAATTTACTCTACATGACATTACCAGCTTATGATTCACTCTCAACTGAGTAGATTTCATCCGCTACGCACATAGTCGATTTCCTGTGGCTGACAAGCACTACCATCTTATCCTGACAGTATTCCTTAAGTGACTTCAATATTACCGCCTCATTAAGGCTGTCCAGATTGCTGGTCGGCTCATCAAGAAGCACCAGTGGCGCATTGTGCAAAAATGCTCTCGCCACACCAAGTCTCTGCCTCTCTCCTCCTGACAGGTTCTCTCCAAGTTCTCCTACATTCGTCTGATAGCCCTTCGGCAGGGACATGATAAAGTCATGGACAGATGCTTTTTTACAGGCTTCCACAACCTGCTCATGCCTGGCATCCGGGTTTGCAATCAGGAGATTTTTCTCTATGCTGTCGTGGAAAAGCATTGTGTCCTGGGTTACAAAGCTCTCCATATCTCTTAAGGCTTTGGTCTTTACATTTTTTATATTTTCACCCGATATAAGCACCTGGCCCCTGTCCACATCCCAGAATCTCATGAGAAGCTTAAGCAGGGTAGATTTTCCTGTGCCGCTTCTGCCTGAAATGCCGATAATTCCAGTCTTTGGAAGGTCTAGGTTAAAGTTCTTTAAAATAGTTTCTTCCTTGTATGAGAAATCAATATTTTGACAGCTTATGCCACTGTAGTCACATTCTGCTCCCTCTGTCAGCTCTGCAACAACAGGCTCCTCGTCGAGTATATCAAGGACTCTGTTTCCTGCTGCCAGAGTATTTTGAATTCCTGTTCCCAGATTTGCAAGGGCAATAACTGGTCCAAAGCTGCTCATCAGCGCAATTACTGAAATGACTGCTGCCTTTCCATCTATAGCTCCCTTATCCAGGAGCACTGCTGCAACAAAAACCATAATCACATCAAATACAAGGATTATCCCGCCTGTGACTGCTGCACTGGTTCCACCCGCAGCCTTTAGCTTTTTCTCCTTCTGGGCAAGCGAATCTGAATGTGCATATATATCCTGCAATCTCTTTTCTCCAGCTCCATATTGTATGCTCTCCTTTATTCCGCACAGGCTGTCCAGTACAAAGGCATCCAACACGCCGAACTCTTTTCTGAAGCCCTCTCCGTAGCTCTTGCTGTACTTGGCTGCCACGATGGGTACAATTATTCCCACTGTGCAATACGCGGCAAGGGCTATTATTCCAAGAAGTGGATGAAAGCTTCCGATTATTCCGGTCATGATTGCTGATACTATAAAGGCAATGCAGATCGGGCTTATGCTGTGGGCATAAAATACCTCCAAAAGCTCAATATCCGCAGTTAGTACCGCTATTAAGTCGCCCTTGTCCCTGCCTTCAAGCCTGGCTGGTGCCAGTTTTCTGAGTGCTCCAAAGACCTTGTCTCTCACAACTGCCAGAAGTTTAAATGCCAGATAGTGATTTCTGTTCTGCTCCAGGAGATGAAATACACCTCTGAACACAGCTATAATCGGCAGGAATATGCATATTACTTTTATATTGCTTCCTGTTATGGCATATCCTCCCAGCACAGGTATGAATATCGCGCACAAATGTCCCAGCACACCCATGGTAACAGCAAGAACCATTGTTCCTGCAAGAGGCTTTGCCAATTGAAGGAGCCGCTTCATTACTTCAAAACCATTTCTGTTCATTACGCTTCCTCCTTTAACATATTTTCCAATGCCTGCTGCTCATTCCAGAGTCTTGAGTACTCTCCATCTGCTTGAAGCAGCTCACCATGGCTTCCGGACTGACTAATTTTTCCTGACTTTATCACATAGATATTGTCGGCATTTACCACATTTGCCAGCCTGTGGGATATGAGGATAACTGTCCTGTTTCCAAAGGTCTTATCCCTGGTCATTGACAGGATAAGGCCCATTATGTCGTTTTCACTTTCTACATCTATATTTGAGGTTGCCTCGTCAAAAATATAGACTGGTGAATCGTGGAGCAGGGCTCTTGCCAAGGCAAGTCTCTGTCTCTGACCTCCTGACAGGTTGGTTCCTGCCTCCAAAAGCTCTAAGTCCAATCCGCTTTCCGTCTTTACAAAGTCATAGAGATTGACCTTGCGAAGCACATCCCAAAGCTCCTCCTCTCCTGCATCCATTTTTCCAAGCATGAGATTTTCCCTGAGACTGCCCTTAAAAATATAGCTGTTGTGGCTTATGAGGGTGATTCGCTTCATAAGCTCGCTCTCTGCTATATCGCTTAACTCCGCTTTTCCTATCTGGATGCTGCCCTTGTAGTTTTTGTTTCGTTTTGTTAAAATGCCTGCTATTGTTGACTTTCCACAGCCTGACTCTCCGACTATGGCGGTAAACGAGCCTTCATTAAAGTCCATGTTGACGCCACCAAGTATTTCCTTGTCCTCTGTGTATCCGAAATGTATATCTCTTATCTGGATGTCGTTTGTCTCAGGCACAGCGCGCTTTGTCTCATCCTCCGGTAAATCAAGTACGGCAAATATCTTATCACTGGCTGTCATTCCGTTCATTGCTACATGGAAAAAGGAGCCAAGCTGTCTCATTGGGATAAAGAAGTCAGCGGACAAAAGTATAATCATAAAGCTTCCCACAAAATCTATATCACCTGAAACATATCCCAGAATCGCAAGCATGATTCCAAGAGCTGCTCCACCATACGCCACCAGGTCCATGACTATTATGGAGTTGAGCTGCATGGTTAAAACCTTCATTGTTATCTTTCTGAAATGCTCTGCGTCCTCGTTCATTTCCTTATGTCTGGCTTCGTCTGCCTGATAAATCTTTAAGGTTGTGAGTCCCTGTAGATTTTCGAGGAAGTGATCTCCAAGCTTTGCGTACTGTCCCCAGTAGTTTTTGAGGAGACGCTTTGCTATCTTCTGCACCAGCATAATAGCCACAGGAATAAGAGGTACGCATACCAGTAAAACTACTGCCACCCTCACGCTTATTGGTCTCACTACGAAAAACAGTGTGATTGGTGCCAAAAATGCGTAGAAAAACTGTGGCATGTACTGTCCGAAATATGTCTCCAGCTGCTCTACTCCCTCTCCTGCAAGCTGGACTACTTCTGCGGTTGGAACATGCTCAGTGTAAGATGAGCCCAGCTTTAGGAGCTTCTCATAAAGCATTCCCCGGATTGTTCTCTTTACGCTTCTTGATGCCTTGTAGGAGGCTGTGTTTGCCAGCTTTACGCAGATAATTCTCACTATGGCTGCTGCTATGATGATAACTGCGCTTCTGCTGTAGGATATAATGTCGCCGGATATCAGGCTGCCAAGCATGGTGGCTATGGTGTAGACGATTGCTATGTTGCTGCACATGCCGAGCCATTGGAAAATGACGTTTGCGGCTATGTAGCGTTTGGATTCTGGAACTAGGGCCAGTAGGCGTTTTTTTATCATGTTTTACCTCTTTCTTTAACTTTAATCCGGGATGTTATGGTGGGTAAGAGACGAATTTGAGACGGGTTCCGGATATAAGATTTTCTAAATGTTCTGATTTATGTTTTGATAATTTAACGCAACCGTTCGACATTCGCCATCCATGGCTCAGGTCTCACTCTCGGCAACGTCCTGTTGCCGTGTTGCTGGAAACATACAGAACATTAAGAAAATCTAATATCCTACACAAGTCTCAAATTCGTCTCTTACCCGCCACAACATCCCTCACTTAAATTTTGTGGGGGCGGTGTGGGAAAATATGATGAATCATATTTTCTGCTCACCTTTTTATGCCTTAGTATGCAGAAAAGCTGCCAGTGGCAGGTTTTCTGTATTGGTGCTGTTTGTTTATAATTTTGGTTTTGTTCTAGTGATATCCTGCTTTGGCGCGTTTTATATTTCGAACATTTATTAGCTTTAACTAACATACAGTTAAAAAAAATACGACTTAAAAAAATCGCATTTGTCATCCCAACTAACAAATGCGATTCTATCATAGATTTTCCCAAAAATAAAGATTTATTTGACTTCTTCCTATTCTTTCCTGTACTTAAGCGGTGGCACTCCATATGTTTCCTTAAAGTTCCTGATGAAGTAGCTCACATTCTGGTAGCCGCTTTGCATTGCGACTTCTGTTATGGGCAGTGCTGTCTCCTGCAGCAGTTGTCTGGCATGTTCCAGACGCAGGTGATTTACGTACTGTGACAGGGTTATATGAAAGTGCTCCTTGAAATATCTGGATATATACTTTTCTGAAAGGTGAAACTGGGCACCAAATTCTTTCAGGTATATTTTCTCTGTGTAATTTTGCTGTATATAGGATATCATTTCCTTCTCTATTGTATTTCTGCCACTTGTGGCGTTGTCCACTATTAAGCCTTCCTGCCACATTTTAAGGATAAATTGTAACAGGGTCATTTTGATTTTTAGCTGGACTATTATTTTCTGCTCTGTTTCACTGTTTTTTAGCTGATGAATGTCTATTAATTCTTCACATATATCTCTTGCTGCTTTTCCTATCTGTGGATATATCATAAGTCGTCCGTTGTTTAATGGCTCAAGCACTTCCTTATCCAGTATATCTTCTGTATTAAATGTGACATATCTCATGGGAAACAAAAAGGTATAGTAATCCGCTCCTCCTGTCTGTGAACCCATAAAATGCAGATTTCCCGGCGACACGGCAAAGGCATCCCCGGGGTTTCCTATATAGCTCTCTCCTGCGATATTCACATTGAGAGAGCCTTCTTTCACATATATTATTTCCAGTTCATCATGCCAGTGTACTGGTATCTGAAAGGCACGATTCACACCCTTGATATGATAGGTGCTGAAGGGATTATCCTTTGTACCATGTGGCTTGTTTTCCTTTAATTCATAGTACATATTATTCTCCTACGATTCTACAAGTCTCTTATTTCTCCACTTACCGCTCTTCCATCTGATTACCATTCCCACTGCTCTGGCGCACTCATCCGCTGCCATGGCGATATAAGCTCCGACAGCCAGAAGTCCCAGATGTATTCCGAGGAAGTAGGTTCCGCCTACTGCGAAAAGGTACATAAATATAGCTCCCATCACTACCGGAAATAGTGCATCTCCACTGGTTTTTAGTGCCTGTCCGTAAACCAGATTGGTCACTCGTCCAAATTCAAGGAAGATGTCTACTACCAGAAGCTTGACCACCAGATTTATCATCTGTACATCATCCGTAAAGATATGGACTATAAAATGTCCTGAAGCCGCAAAGGTTACCGAAAAACAGGTGGCTGCGATGATTCCATATATGGCTGCCTTTTTGGTTCCCTTATTGCACTCATCATATTCCATTGCTCCAATCCGCCAGCCTGTCATGATGGCATTTGCCTGTGCCAGGGCTGCTCCTATACAGTATGAGAAATTTGCTATCTGCATGGTATATGACCGGGCTGTGACATTCATTCCATCTGTGTCCATCTGGTTCATATAACGCACAATCAATGTCATGGCTATATTGTAAAGGGCTGTCTCACAGGCTGATGGAAAGCCGATTTTTATAATCTGTCCCAGTATTCTTCCTGCCGGCAGACGGTCTGGACTCTGCTTTGCCTTTATAAGCACAGCTCCCATGGCTGCCACGATAATCAAGTTAACAACTCGTGATATAACTGTGGCTACTGCAACACCCATTACTCCCCAGTCCATCACAAAAAGGAATATTGAGTTTAATACTATATTAAGTACATTTCCTATAATTGTTCCTATCAGAGAATGCTTTGTATAACCGAACACTCTCAAGTAGCTGGCAAAAATAGGTATTAGTGCATTTAGAAAGCATGCACCTCCTACAATCCTAAGGTAAGTCTCCGCCGGCTCCATAAGAGCTGGTGCTATACTCACTATCCTGAGCATGCTGCCTGAGAATAATGCCAGAAATACAGACATAAGCACACCAATCACTGCATTAAATGCCAGTCCCAGCTGTCTTGCCTGATAAGCAATTCCCGGTCTGCCGGCTCCAATATTCTGTGTCATTACTGCCACCATACCCGAAGATATAACTCCAAACATGATGATAAAGACACCTATATATGTATTTGCTGTACCTACTGCTCCAACTGCCTGATCGCTCACTGATGACAGCATCAGGGTATCAACCATACCGGACAGCATATAAAACAATGTCTCAAAACATATCGGTACAAATAACTGTGTTAACGTTTTTCTCTCTACTGACATATCATTTCTCCTCATATATCGACTTAACCGCGTATCAATAATACGACTTAACGCTAACTATTTCTTGTAATATTTCATGTAAAAATTGTACTTTTTCTACTTTATTCATACTTTTGTGGCAATACACTCCCTGATTGCACCGTTCGCTAAATAAAGACATAAATACCTCACCCAAATTTTGTTATGCTACGCCAATTATACCAGAGATTATATGGCTTTGGGATGTTGTTTTCTATTTTTTACAATCATAAGCTTAATTAAATAATTTAGTTGTGTGTTGACAATTAACATAATTAGCTATATATTAGTTTTCGACATATGTCGGAAATAAAGAGGTGATTAATAATGGCAAGACCCAGCAGATGTAGAAAAATATGCTTAGAACCTGCTTATGACAATTTCAGACCAGATGGCATACCTGCCAGTGAAACCGTTAACATGACTGTTGATGAGTATGAAGTCATGCGGCTCATTGATTTGGAAAACTGTACACACGCTGAATGTGCCAGACAGATGGGCATATCCCGAACCACTGTTACAGAAATTTATGAAAATGTACGCTATAAGCTTGCTGACAGCGTGGTAAATGGAAAACCATTATACATATCAGGGGGCAACTATACTATCTGTGACGGAAATGACAGCTTCTGCTGTAGCAAAAAACGCTGTAAAGCCTCTGTACCGGTTAAACAAATCTCAATTAAAGGAAAGGTGGATAAACAAATGCGTATAGCTGTAACTTACGAAAATGGAGAAATATTCCAGCACTTCGGACATACAGAACAATTTAAATTGTATGATGTGGAAAATGGAGAGATTAAGCAGACCCAGATAATTGATACTAATGGTCAGGGACATGGTGCTTTGGCTTCCTTCCTGGTACAGGCCCAGGCAGATGTACTTATCTGTGGTGGTATCGGCGGAGGTGCCCAGGCTGCACTGGCTGCCTGCGGTATCAGGTTATTTGGTGGTGTCAGCGGTAATGCCGACGATGCTGTACAAGCATTTATAAGTGGACAGCTGAATTACAATCCTGATGTACAATGCTCGCATCATGAGCACGGACACTCATGCGGCGGACACCAGTGTGGTGAGGACAAGCACGGATGTGCAGGCAACTAGGATTTCCTGCATACTTTGCTGTAACAATAGGGATGGATGATAAATATCCATCCCTATTATATCTACATTTACTTTATCTATATTTACTTTTACTTCATCACTCTGACTTCTTTCTAACAAGAAACATGGCAATTCCCGCCCCACATATGATGAGATATCCGGCTATACTGATGATATCCGGCACCTCTCCCAGGAAGATGATTCCAAGCAGGGCAGCAAACACAATCTGTGTATAGTCATATACCGACAGCTCGCTTGCCGGAGCATAGGTGTATGCCGCAGTAATTGAAAACTGTCCCAGAGTAGCGGAAAGTCCTGACATGATCAGGGATGCAAGCTGCCACCAGGTCAGCGGTTCATGGTAGAAAATAATAAATGGAACTGCGCACAGGCAGGAGAAAACCGAGAAGCAGAATACAATCAGTGGTCCCGGTGCCCCGTGCTTTGTGGCAAGGCGCACATTAGTATAGGCAAGTCCAGCTCCCATGCCGCCAATCATTCCTATTAATGCAGGGAAAGTAGCTACGCTGTCAAAGCCCGGACGCAGGATAAAAAGTGCGCCCATAAATGCCACAATCACACATACAAACTGGTAGGGCTTTATCTTTTCCTTTAATAAGAAGTAGGAAAAAATAATGGCAAAGAACGGCGATAATTTATTGAGCATGGAGGCATCTGCTATGTTTAATTTGCCTATTGCGTAAAAATTTGCGAATATTCCTATTGTTCCAAAAAGAGACCTGAAAAAAATATATTTTCCAGTGCCCTCTGGAATTTTAAACTCTATCTTCTTTTGCTTCATCACCACAAAGGCAAAAAATATAGCCACCAGATTTCTGAAAAAGCTCTTTTCTATGGCTGGCAAATCCCCTGCAAGCTTCACAAACAAATTCATGAGCGCAAAGCCTAAAGCCGCTAGAATTATATAAAATATGCCCTTGTACTTTTCATTAATTTTCATGTCTATACCATCTTTCCTCTTCTATTCTGAATACAATAAGGATGGAGAATAAATCTCCATCCCTACTATATCACGCTTCTTATCAAT
>ERZ1034946.901-NODE-901-length-11542-cov-14.912162_pt1 | contig 11542 bp, 11 predicted proteins | sample MGYA00520591_ERZ1034946 | MGnify/ENA primary metagenome ERZ1034946 (study PRJEB33766, sample SAMN09781753) | gut metagenome | biome: gut microbiome | host: Homo sapiens | place: Madagascar | study: EMG produced TPA metagenomics assembly of the PRJNA485056 data...
TTCGCTTCAGGCTGGGTTCCAGATATCTGCGGCTTACGATGGTCAGCACCTCGTTCTTTACCGACTCCCAGTTTTCCTGTTTTATCTGCAACCTGCTGTTTTCCCTGTTGCGCTCTCGCTCTTGTAGTTCTGGTTCGTTATCGGCATCTTCTATATCTGTTACCCCCCCCAGCTTGATAGTCTACTGCCTGTACTATTTGTTCGAAGAATTCAGTCTCCTGCAGCACTCGTTCCATGTTGTCCTGCGCTATCGTGTCCATGCCTTCCTGTCCCTGTGCAGAATGAATCAGTTTGTTGGGATGCAGGATTTTGCAGAGGAATCGTATTTGCCATGCTGCGAGAAACAGGTCGACGAAGGCTTTCAGCAGTTGGCTGTCAACGAGGAATTGGGTCCACATCACCAAGAGCCACATCACGGGCAGGTGAAGTATCTTCTTGGCGAAGGCGAAAGGAAAGTCGGAATCACTCGATAAGTTCTGGGTGTGGTAGTCGTCAACCTTCTTGATGAGCCATCTGCCTTCTCTTATCATACGTATGGACAGCAGGATGCTCATGCCTCCTACGACACATTCCCATTGCAGTTTGTAGGGCAGAAGAATCTCCTCCGCATGGAAAACCACAATGATGAACAGACCGCCGAGAAGCAGGAAAGGGGTGAGAAAATAGAAGACGGACGATGCCTTTCGCCACATATTTCCCATTTGGAAATAGCGGTGGTAGAGCATGGCAAAGCATACGGGATAGTAAAGAATGCCAAAGCTTCTGGCGAAAAACCAGGTTCCAGGATCGGCAGGACACAGCACGTATGGCAACTGCAAGGCGGTGGCAGCATAGAAGAAAGTCATCTGCCGGCGGGCGGGATAAAAGTAATCGCCCTTTTTGTCGAACGGATGGCACATGTGAAACCATCTCACTATGGCACAGAACGTGCCAGACAGAATGACTGTATAGCATGCTAATGAGTAGAAAAGCTCTACCTGGGTAAAAATAGTTGGTATATTCATCTGTGATATCATCTTTTTGGGTTAGTAATTCTGGCTTCGCAAGTTGGGAAGTAATTGTAACAGAACTTGCTAAAGTTCTTTGAGGTATAGATTCGCACCATTATCTCAGTTTGCAAAAATAGTAATAAAATTGCGAAAAAGCAAGCAACTTCCAAGTTTTTTGTCTTTTTCTTCTTATAATTGAAATATAAATTGTATCTTTGCACTCGCAAATGCGCTTGTGGCGAAATTGGTAGACGCGCTAGACTTAGGATCTAGTGGTTCAGGCCGTGTAGGTTCGAGTCCTATCAGGCGCACCATAAGAAATCCTAACTGCTTGAATATAAGCAGTTAGGATTTTTGCCTTTATAAAATTGCCAACATTTTGCCAACATAATTCGTCGCTAATTTGTTGTGGTTGGCAAAGTTCATGTTGTTTTCATCCGTATTTCTCATGATTTCATTGCATTTCACTTGACATCGCCAATTTTATGAGTCACCAAATGACAAGCTATAGTCAGGTAGATTAGCTCTCATATTCTATAAATTGATGTATATATCATCTATATAATACAAATATCACTATCTAACATAATAATTCAACACCTTTATTCGTTATTCTAACAGGAAATCACTACTTTTGTACTTTCCAAATAATTATACGCAAATATGAGTAAAGATATAAACAGACTAAAGGTCGTCCTGGCTGAAAAGAAACGAACCAACAAATGGCTCGCTGAACAATTGGGTAAAGATCCTGCCACTGTTTCAAAATGGTGTACCAACACCATACAACCGAATGTCGAAACATTGGTGGAGATAGCCAAATATTTGAATGTAGATATACAGAATTTGTTTTGGCCAATAGAGAATATAGCAGCCAAGGATGATACGAATAGATAATAAGATGGAACAAAATAAGAAAGATTTACTCTTTGAGCATAGAAATAAACTTGATGAGGTTATTTCAACACTCTCGGCAAACTTCTCGCAAAAAGAAGTTGCTGATTAAATCAACTTTTATAGGTGGTGAGAGATAATTTAAAGGATTGGGCTGAAAAATAACAATGAAACAATATAAGTTTGTAGATTTATTTGCTGGATGCGGCGGTCTGAGTTTGGGGTTGCAACAGGCTGGATTTACTCCATGGTTCGTTAATGAAATCGTGGAACAGTTTTGCAATACCTATAAATTCAACCATGATTTGAGTGATGACCACTATTTTGTGGGAGATATTGCGGAACTCAACCTACATCTTGAAGGATACAAGGATATGCTATCAGATATAACATTGGTATGTGGTGGACCTCCTTGTCAAGGTTTCTCTATGGCTAATCGTCAACGAATATTGGATGATCCTCGTAATGCTTTATATAAACAATACTTGATATTCTTGAAAAATACTCGTCCTAAGTTCTTTATTATGGAGAATGTAAAAGGGATGATGAACAAAATAGAAGAAATCAAACAGAATTTTGAGGAATATCTTGGCGGCGAGTACCAATATGATTATGCACTTTTGAAGGCACAAGATTATGGTGTACCACAAAATAGAGAACGTTTCATAATGATAGGCAATAGAGTTGGGGTAGAGCCAAAGTTGATATTCGAAGAAATATACAAGCATAAACGCAAGCCTTTCGTGCTGAAAGACGCTCTTGAAGGGCTTCCTCATTTAGTCGCGAAGAAAGAAAAAGGTTCAAAGGGAGTAGAATGTGCAGAGTCTGGCTTTACAGAATGCGATTTCTCGTACATCAAGAATGACTTCTATAAATTTATCAATGGTGACAAGGAGATTACAAAGCTCTACAATCATAAGAATCGTTATAATAATGAGCGAGACATAGAAATCTATCGTAGATTACCACAAGGCGCAAACTCCTTGCATGAGTCTATTGCAGACATCATGCCATATAAAAGGAGAAATGATATATTCAAGGATAAATACTTCAAATTGGATGAGACGCAAATCTGCAAGACGATAACTTCTCATATGAAGTTTGATTGCAATATGTACATCCACCCTTGGGATGCAAGAGGATTAAGTCCTCGTGAGGCTGCACGCATTCAGACGTTCCCCGATGATTATGTGATAACGGGCTCCCAAAATATGTGGTATGCACAAGTAGGAAATGCCGTTCCTGTAAAACTTGCCAAAGCCATAGGCGTTGGCATCATGAAATTTATAAGATGAGACATTTAGAATTATTTGCTGGCATAGGTGGTTTTAGAAGAGCAATGGATTTGCTTACGCAAGACCACATCATGGATTTTCATTGCATTGGCTACTCTGAGATAGATGCCAAAGCCGTGAAAACTTATTGTGCCAATTACCACCCTGAGGTTGATGGCGAGTTGGCTATGGGGGATATAGTGGAATTTACTAGCAATAAAAACAACATGGACAATTTGCCTCAATTTGATTTGGTGACTGGCGGTTTTCCCTGCCAAACTTTCAGCATGATGGGAAAGCAAGCTGGTTTCAATGAGGATCGTGGGCAAATGTTTTTTCATATCATTGATATCCTTGCTGCAAAGATGCCAAGATATGTGCTTCTTGAAAATGTGAAAAACCTTAAGTCACATGATAAGGGAAGAACATTTGCACGTATCAAACAAGAGTTGGAGGCATTAGGGTATCAAGTCTTTACTGACATATTTAATACTGCACAGTTCCATTTGCCACAAACTCGTAACAGACTGTTGATTTTTGCGACGACAGAACCTGTCCCTGCAGATTTTGAAGTGCAATTTACTTGCGACAATATTGCAGTCTTGTTTGATCAAGTATATCAAGATTTGGGCACATACCATTATCAAAGCGTCAACGACATATTGAGTTTGGAGGTTGATAAAAAGTATTTTCTTTCGGAGAAAATCAAACCAACCCTGTTAGCTGATGGTTCTGCCAACTTTAAGTCGAAGTCAGACATCAATATGAGTATAGCTCGGCCTTTGACCGCAACGATGCACAAGATGCACCGTGCTTGTCAAGACAACTATTATAGTCAAGACTTCATAGAGTCACATGGTGCTATCAATCCTGTCAAAACGATGACCAAGGAACAATTGGCACAGTTGCCTATTCGTAAGTTGACACCGGAAGAGGCTTTCATGTTGCAAGGCTTCCCAGCAAACTTTGCCATCAACGGCCGAAATGCGGGGGTTGCAGATGGCTCGCTATACAAGCAAGCTGGTAATGCAGTCAGTGTAAATACGATTTATGCTGTTTTGCATTACCTTATAACAAATCATATAATTCACGAATAGCTATGTTTTTTGAAGTTCACTCAGAAAAGAAAATTGGTTTCAAGAAATTAAGTCCTAACGACCTGGGTTTGAAGGAGTCTGGGCATCAAACCCATATTGGACTTTATCAGCACGTCTTGGATTTCTTGCCAGATAATCATGTGGAGAAAGCTGCCATATTGATTTATGACGACTATTGTGAAATTCTGAATTGTGACTATGGAAAGATAAACCGTAGTACTGGCAAGATGGAAGCTCCCAATATTAAGTCGGGGGCAAGAAACGAACATACGATTGTAAATCAGATTCGTGAATTCGCTTCCTTGAAACCAACTTGTGAGTGGTATCTAGTGTGGTTTGGCTTGCAAAGTGAGGAATTAGTCTTTTGGCTAATATCAAGTGACTCGGAAGATTTCCAACATGCTTCTAACATTTTCCCAACTCAGAACAAGGTCTATGATGAGAATAGTGCTTCTTTTTCGCTTGCTATAGACTTCTTGGAAAAGAAAGTGAATGGAGTTTCCGTGAAGTTACAGGAAGAAATAGAAGTTGCTTCGCAGACAGGTAAACAAATTAAAAAGTATAAGAAACAAGATATTGAAAAGGCAAACAAACTTTTCAAGCAAATAGGTTACAGTGGAGAGCAAATTATTGAACAATATTTGGGAAGACAAAAGTTAGCTCATACGATAAGTAATTACAGATGGATGAATGCCAATACGGAGTCTGGTATGCCGTTCGACTTCATAATAAACGAAGGATTGGAAGCAGAAAACTTTATTGACGTGAAATCGACTCGGTTTGACTTCAACCAGTATCTCTATTATAGCGATGAGGAAATCGGTTTTGTTCACGGCTTGAAGGAAGATAAGAAATATTCAGTTTACAGGGTGTTCGATATGGACAATGCTCAGAAAAAGCTCCGGGTATGTTCGAACTGTATGAGTTATGTTTCTTCTGTCAATGCTGACATAGCTGACCTTTCTTCCAAAATGGAAAAGGTTCAGACGATACTTCAATCCATAAAGATTGGAGTAAGACCTAATGACTGTTTTGTAAACATTCAACCGCAAATTATATTGTAATTATGGACGAAATTGTAAAACATATCAATGATACGAATGCCAGTTATCGACCATTGGGAGCTGGCGATGCCAAGAATACAGACTTATTCTTAGACAATGAGCATTACCAACTCTTTGAGAGTACTGGCGAGCATATAACTGTAAGATACCACAAGGAGAATCTTGCAAAAGCGATATTGTTTATTGCCTCTATCTTGCCAAGAAAATTTGACCAATCATCTGTACATTGTGTGATTCCATATACCAAGGAGTTTGTCGTCAATCAACTGGCTTTACTTGATGCTTTGTTTGTTGAAGACGGAAAATCAGTAGAGACAATTACCCAAGAGTGGAATGCTCGTAAGGATGTGCCTCAAAAAAATGGGAAGATAGATACTCGTTTCTACTTTAATGGCTTGTTGAAGGATGTAATTTATACAGATAGCAAAGGTAACGAGTGCAAAGGAAAATTTACCATACGTAATTACTTTGCAGGTGGTTATTCTGAATTACATATCAAAAAGGCTAATGATGGTATTTTTGACATCGAGATTACAAATGTAAATACACCATATAATGATGGAAAGGAAGATGGATTGGAAGAAAAAGAAGTGATGGCTAAACCTTCTTTGTCTTTGCAGCAAATCTTTTATGGTGCACCTGGTACAGGAAAGTCGCATACAATTAAGGAGGAAACAAAGGAGTTGGATGTGATTCGTACAACTTTCCATCCAGACACAGACTACTCAACTTTTGTTGGGGCATACAAACCAACAACGGCATTACTACCTATTTGTGATGAACTTGGACAACCAATGAAAATTGGTGCGACAACATTACATAAGGAGCAAATTGTCTATGAGTTTGTGGCACAATCATTTCTGCAAGCATACGTCAATGCTTGGAAAAAAATCGACAAGGACGATAAACAGTACCTTGTCATAGAAGAAATCAACAGAGGTAACTGCGCTCAAATCTTTGGTGACCTGTTCCAACTTCTCGATCGTAATGATTATGGCTTTTCCGATTATCCTATAAAAGCAGATGCTGATATGAAGCGACAACTTCAAAAAGCATTTGCAGGATTGGTTATTGCGCAAAAAGACAAAATTAATGCCATGTATGAAGGCAAGGATATTGTATCACAAGTGTTGAATGGCGATATTCTACTATTGTCTAACAACCTTTACATATGGGCTACCATGAACACAAGCGACCAGAGTTTGTTCCCAATAGACTCTGCTTTCAAGCGTCGCTGGGATTGGACTTATATGCCTATATCTAATGCAGAAAAGGACTGGATTATAGAAGTTGATGGAAGCAAATATGATTGGTGGCAGTTCCTTGAAAAGATAAACGAGAAAATTGGTTCCACAACCAATTCTGAGGATAAGAAACTCGGCTATTTCTTCTGCAAAGCACAAGATGGTGTTATATCGGCAAAAACATTTGTCGGTAAGGTTATCTTTTATCTGTGGAACGATGTGTTTAAGGACTATGAGTTTGGTGATGCTATTTTCAATGATGAGGATGGTAGCAAGTTGTCTTTCGATAAATTCTATACCTCAGAAGGGAAGAATTCAAAAGTAGTAGAAGAGAAGGTTGCTTTATTCTTTAAAAACCTTGGGCTCATACCAATAGAAATCTCTAAAGAGGAAAGTGAAATAGAAGATGAGGACGGTAATACGCCAGAATCAAACAGCAGAAACTATGACAAGTTTACTGTAAATGATGGTGCAGAATGTGCCAAAAACAAATTGGCTATAGAATGTATAAAAGAATATGTTAGGCTAAATCCAGACATTACAGCCCAAGAGGTTTATGAAAAATGGACTTCATTAGGCAGTATTGTGCCTCATTTCATAGAGACTAAGGAACAATTTGATTCACGTACAGATAACAGTAAGCGTTCTGATGCTGTAGATTGTTATGGAATACCTATTTATGTTGCTCGTAATGGATACGGCAGCAATGGTAAAGCAGATATTCTCATGAAATTAGTAAATGAGAAAAATTGGGGTATTACTATTAAGAAAATTATAAAGTAATGCGCATACTGATAGAAGAATATCAATACAACGTTGCCAATATAAAGAACATTCTCTATGGCATTGATGCTTTGGAGAATGTTGAGGGTAAGGTGTCCGTTCACTATGTGGGGTATTTCTATAATACTCTACTGAAGGATTGTGTCTTTATCCTTCCCAAGGTATTGCTCAAAGATGTGGTGGGGCAAGAACTTGTATTTGGGAAATATAAGCCAGAAAGCATAGCTAACTTGGATGAGAACAATCCTCTTGACGCTGTTGAGAGAAATTTTCTCTACAAGTTTGCAGTTTGGATTTATCGTGCCATTGTGGTTTACAAGAACGACAAACGCAACGATACCGATATTGTATATCATTCGCAAATAGCCCAAGTTGGTAATGGGCAGCGCAGATTGAGCAATACTTATCTTGATATTCTTCTGTCGTTGTTACAATTCAATCGTAACAACCAAAGTTTCTTCTTTTTCATTGTGAAGAACTTACATAGTGGCTTGAATAAAATCAATTGGACTCGAACCATCGGAACGCAAGCAGCCATTGTGCAAGATGGACGACCTATATACTTGAATCCTGTTAACAAAAAACGACAAATCAACTTTGATGAAGAACTGCTCGTTATCTTCTTCTCAATTTTGAATTATATAGGTGAGACTTATGGCTTTCCAAAAGAAATCTGTTGCCAGTTTCAGTTGATAACGGGAAAGAAGTTTGAGACGTACTTGAATGGTTTCGGCAAAACTCGTTTGCGCCAAATTAAGTACAAATATTTCTCTGACAAAGCACTACAACTGTGGCAATTGTGCTATGCCTTCTTTGATGAAGCAAGGCAAGTGTTCATCACGACAGAGCAGAAAGAATACCTGTTGGTCAAGAATTTCTATATTGTGTTCGAGGCTATCATAGACGAACTGATTGGTGATAATCCATTGCCAGATGGTATGGAGAAAAAGCAAGAGGATGGAAAAATCGTTGACCACTTATTTACAGCCAAAAGTTTGATTGAAAGCGAGAACAAGCAGACCTATTATATAGGTGACAGCAAGTATTACAAGATGGGGCATGAACTCGGCTCAGAATCCATCTACAAGCAATACACCTACGCAAGAAATGTCATTCAATGGAATCTTGACATTTTCAATAATGGTAATACAACGGAGTCGGGCATTCGTATTCGTGATGATGTGACGGAAGGATATAATATCATTCCGAACTTCTTTGTGTCAGCAAAAATGGACGAAAGTTTTGACTATACGAATGATGGTATCGAAAAGACAGATCGCAAGAAGAACCGTCACAAACAAGTACAATTCAACAACCGCTTGTTTGACCGCGACACCTTGCTTCTGTTCCATTATGATGTAAACTTTCTCTTTGTCCTGTCGCTCTATGCAAGAAATAACACGGATCAAAAGACGCAATGGAAGCATAACATTCGTGAGCGTTTTCGCACAGAAATACAAGAATGGCTACAAAAGGATTACGACTTCTATGCGATGAAGGCACATCCCGATGTGAATGGCGAAGAATACATCAAGACACATTTTAAAGAGTTGCTTGGCAAAGTATATACTCCATTTACAGATGAGAGTGTATATTCTTTAGCATTAGATACTACAACAGAAGTGAACAAGGCGGAGAATGAGCAACTTCTAAGCAAACTGAAGAAATATTTCTTTGTGGCAGATTGCAAACTGGGTGAGCAACCAAATCAAGTTCTTCAAAAAACTATATCCGAAGGTTATTCACCCATCACTGACGCAACAAAAGATGGTGTATTGATGGTGATGATGGAGAACTACGATGGAAAGAAACAAAAGTTCCTTACAACAGGAAAACTTGCAGTCGGTATCAAATATACAAGAGACGGCATAGAAATTGTAGAAAACTTGCAATCCATTGAATATGTGCTATTCCATACTCGTAAAGATGTCGGTCAGCATCTTTTCCGTGTGAAGAGTGTACGACTTGTGAAGTCTTTGGAGAAGTTACCTATTGGCATATACAAGAATGTTAATACAACGGATATATATGTTGTAGTAGATATAGATTTACTCCATGAAATGGATTCTTCTGGCATACATTCCTCAAAAAAAGAGTATACTCCTACTACGAGATATGATGCACAATATATCAAATTATCCCAACTAAAGAGTACGAAATAGAGATATCCTAAATATGGTAGATAATAAAAGAAAACATAAATATACTAATTCAAGAAATAATGCATATTCATTCTCGAAGAAAAAAGAGAGTGAAGCCAAAGAGATTTTCTATTGGTGTATTGAACACTATAAGTTTTGGATAGCTTTATTTTCTATATTCGGTGGAATATGTGTAGCTTGTTATAAGTTTGGTATGTTTATTTCTGATGTTGAGTCTAAAATTGAATACAATAATCTCATTCAAGATAATAATGAAAAATTAGCAAAACAAAAGAGTGAATTTGACCAAGCTATACAGGCACTTAACAAAGAAATTCGAGACTTGGAAAAAGAAAATACATCTTTGAAAACAGAATGCTTGCAATTAAAAATGTCAAAAGAAAAAAGCAATTAACAATGAAGAAGACTTCTATTATAAAAGGTATTTACGCACTCCCAATTATTGTTCTATTGGGTTGTCTATTCCATGTCATTTCTTTGACAGATAAGTTACAGGAACAAATAGAACAAAGAGATAAAACAATACAAGATTTAGCTTTTAGTGATAGTCTTGTACATAAATATTTCTTAATCAAAAAGGATTCAATAAAAAAAGAAGATTCAATAATTACGACTACAACATATATATTAAAAGAAGAGTATCAACCCAAAGAAATAACAAAATATACGGATATTCATCATTATCATTCAGTGCAATATGAAAAAACAGAATATGCATTAAGAGGTAATGATACACTATCTCTTAGCAGCAGTATTCAAGAAACAAAACAGCTTGTAGCTAAATACAATGCACTTGTTAAAGATTATAACGCATTAGGAAACAAATACAATTTATTGGTTAAGGAGAATGGAGCGTTAGATAAATCATACCAAGCATCCAAAATGGCATTAGGCTTAATAAAGAGATCTTATGACATTGATTATCATGTAGAAGATGAAGGAGAAAATCAAATAAAAGTATCAATCTCTGCTGAAAAGGCAGACTCTGCATTTATGTTATTGCCCTATTATCGCAAGAAATTAAAATTTGACAATATAAAGAATGTTTGGATTATAAAATGATAAATCCAATTTGATAGGCGACCAACGCTATAGCGACCGATTGACATACGATGGGACTTGGGAAAACAACCTGTTCAACTTTATCCGCATGGTCATTCCGAAACTGACATGTGATTTGCCTCACCCTTTCAGTATAGACGGTGTAGTGCGCAAAGACGATACGCTTCAAGCCAAGGCTGTGCGTGAAGCCGTTACAAATATGGTTATTCATTCCGATTTTATGGTGAATGGAGTGCTGAAAGTAGAGAAGTATGACGATTGTTTTTGTTCTGACCAATCCTGGACTTCTGAAACTGCCTATTGAGCAGATTTACAAAGGTGGTGAGTCAAAAGCTCGTAATTAGCGTATGCAGAATATGTTCCGCATGATAGGTTATGGAGAGAACCTTGGTTCTGGTTTTCCGCTTATATTGAATGCTTGGAATGAAAAGCATTGGATGAAACCTGAGTTACAGGAACAGCCTGAACTTATGCAAGTGAAATTGACTCTACATATTCAAAACGATGTCGCATTTGGTTCTTTAAATGACCCAATAAATGACCCAATAAATGACCCAATAAACTTGACAGAGAGGCAGAAGCTGATTCTACAGATGTTCTCCGAGGACAAGAGTCTGAGTAGAGAAAGGCTTTGCGAAAAGACTAATCTTTCCGATGCTACCGCCAAACGTGAGATTGCCTTTCTTAAGAAAACTGGATATTTGGAACGTATTGGTAGCCTTAAGGGGGGATATTGGAAAGTGAAAAGATTAGATTTATAGGTGAATAAATGGGTATTGTAAATAAATATTCAGTTTTTCCACTTTCGTATTAATAAATTTATTATATTTGCACCATCGTTATACACCAACGAGCAAATGGAATTATTACTAACCAACAAATATAGCATAATGAACAGCATTCCATTAGTATTTTGGTTCATTCCAATAGCCAGCGTTGTGGCATTGGGAATGGCATGGTTCTTCTTCCGCAC
>ERZ1034946.903-NODE-903-length-11508-cov-6.817166_pt1 | contig 11508 bp, 8 predicted proteins | sample MGYA00520591_ERZ1034946 | MGnify/ENA primary metagenome ERZ1034946 (study PRJEB33766, sample SAMN09781753) | gut metagenome | biome: gut microbiome | host: Homo sapiens | place: Madagascar | study: EMG produced TPA metagenomics assembly of the PRJNA485056 data set...
AGAGAACAGAAAAGGATAGCATGTATGAACTGTCCGCAAAAAATGACCGACTGATCTTGAACAGCAGGAAGGCAGGATTCTTCGTCAGGGTAATCAAAATCCAAAAGTGAAGATATACCGGTATGTAACCGAAAATACGTTTGATGCGTACATGTGGCAGATTTTGGAGAATAAGCAGAAATTTATTTCGCAGATTATGACGAGTAAATCCCCCGTCCGTGCCTGTGAGGATGTGGATGATACGGCACTTTCCTATGCGGAGATTAAGGCGCTGGCAACGGGAAATCCCTATATAAAGGAGAAGATGGATTTGGATATTCAGGTCAGTAAGTTGAAACTGATGAAAGCGAACCATACCAGCCAGAAATATCGTCTGGAGACGGACATTGCGAGAAATTACCCGATGCAGATTACAGCGGCAAAAGAGCGGCTACAGGGCCTTAAAGCAGATGTAGAAGCGGTAGAACCGATCTTTAACAGGGAAAAGGAAAAAGACGATTTTGCTATGACTATTGGGGGAAAGGTTTATACAGACCGGAAAGAAGCTGGTACGGCCCTGATTGCCGCTTGCGCCGGGTTAAAGGCTGTCCGGACATCCGGGCAAGTGGGAGAGTTTCATGGGTTTACGATGACAGCGGAATTTGACAGCTTCAATCAGAAGTATATTCTGACGTTAAAACGCCAATGTAGCTACAAGATCGAAGTCGGCAAGGATGCTCTGGGAAACCTGCAGCGTATCAGCAATGCGCTTTTGGGGATTGCAAAGAAGGTAACAGATACCGAGCAAAAGTTAGAAACGCTGCAGCAGTTAGCTACTGCGAAGGAAGAAGTGGCAAAACCATTTCCAAAGGAGCAGGAGCTGGCGGAGAAAACGGAGCGTCTGGCAGAGTTAAATTCCCTTTTAAATATGGATGAGAAAGGGCCGGCGGAAACGCTCGGTATGGATGATGTACCAGAAGTGGCAGACCTTCCGAGAAAAGCCGTAACCTATGCGGGCAGGGTATCTGAAGTATCCAAAACTGCGGACAGTGTGTGTAAACCATCCGTGCTTGGAAAACAGAAAGCGGCCCAGGAAAGGATTGCCGGGAAAACGGAGGGCAGACAGAAACCGGCAAGAAAACAGGAACAGCAATTATAAATTTTAGCATCCCGTCAGATTACTGGCGGGATGAATTTTTTGGAGGTATTATGGCAGGAAAAAGAGAACAGCAGATGAAGGAGATCACGGAACGTCTGGAGCAGGGCGTGAAGAAACTGTTTACTTCGGAAAGGTATATGGAATATCTGAAAACGATGTCGCAGTTCCACAATTACAGTTTTAATAATACGATGCTGATTGCTATGCAGAAACCAGATGCAACGCTAGTAGCAGGTTATCAGGCGTGGCAGAAGAAATTTAAGCGGCAGGTTAAGCGTGGGGAAAAAGGGATTCAGATTATTGCTCCGGCTCCTATCCGTGAAAAAGAAGAAGTAGAAAAATTTGATCCCGTTACAAATGAGCCGATCCTGCGTCCGGATGGAAAGCCGGAGACAGAGGAAATAGAGCATATTATTCCACGATTTCGTTTGACTACAGTTTTTGATATATCGCAGACTTATGGGGAGCCGCTGCCGGAACTGGAAACACCAGAGCTTATAGGGAGCGTGGAGAATTTTGAAATTTTTATGCAGGCAATCCGGGAAGTATCGCCTGTGCCTATCCGGTTTGATGAGATTGAGAGTGGTGCAAAGGGATATTACAGTAATGTGAATAAAGAAATCGTGATCCAGCAGGGCATGAGCGAGAGCCAGACCATGAAAACAGGCGTCCATGAAACTACCCATGCGAAGCTCCATGACCGGGACATTATGGAAGAATTGGGAGAGAAGAAAAACCAGATGACAAGGGAAGTGGAAGCGGAGAGTGTGGCCTATACGGTCTGCCAGTATTTCGGTCTGGACACTTCCGATTATTCCTTCCCGTATATCGCCGGGTGGAGCAGCAGCATGGATATGAAAGAACTGCGCTCCTCGATGGATACAATACGGAAAACGGCGGGGGAAATGATTGATGGCATGACAGAAGTTATGCAGCGTCTCATGCGGGAGAGGCAGGAAAAAGAGCAGGCAGAGGAAAGAGAGAAAGCTGCGGAAAATACGGAACGGTATCAGGAAGTGGAGCTTTTTGATGTCCCGGCGCTATTTGCAAACGGGCGTGTGGAACTGGAAACACTTCCGGAAGGGATATACCGCTATGAGCTTCGGGGAACGGATAGTGATCCCGGCTATCCGTACAGTGTGGAGGAACATGTGACAGTTAACCATGCCGCAACCATCCTGACCGCATTTCCATTGAATCTGCCGGAGGAAGGATGGCTGTTAATTGGCGATGAACTGAATTTTACCGGAGGGGATATGACAATCCATGAGTATCAGCAGACGGTGGCAGACAGAAGCATTGCTGTGGAACAGGAAAAAACGGAGAACGCCATAGGGAGGGCAAATGAAGAATTGTATCTGTCCGGGAAAGAGGACCGCTATGCGGTTTATCAGATTATCAGTGGGACAAAAGGGAAAGATTACCGATTTATGGGACTGGACTTTGTGGTTTCCCATGATATGAAAGTGGATGCGGCGGATTATGGATATGTTTACGGCGGGCGTTTATCCGGGGAAGAAACACTGGATAGCTTGTATGAAAAATTCAATGTCAGCCATCCGGAAGGTTATGAGGGGCATTCCCTTTCTGTCAGTGATGTGGTTGTGCTGCAGAGGGAAGGAGAGGCAAAAGCCTACTATGTAGACAGTTTCGGGTTCCAGGAACTGCCGGATTTTGTGCAGGAACGCCTGCATGAAGCTAAAATGGACAGGAAACGTTGGTTTGCTCCTGTGACGTTGGATACGGATGCGGTGGAAATCGAGCAGCATGAGGGATTGTGGCACGCTGTTGATAAGCGGGAAATACAGGATGAGATTTTTTATCTGATGAAACACAATGAGTATGGGGATTCGGCTGCCGCTGTGATTGTTGATTCCGAAGGAAATCTTGCGGCGCAGGAACTGGAAAACGGGTTTGATCGTGGAGCGATGGAAGCCATCAAAGAGTACCTTTCGGAAAAGGGGATAGAATGGGAACCGGGAGAAGCAGAGCTAAGAGAATTGGGAATAGAGGAGAAAACATTGCCGGAAACGGTATCAGAACAAAAAGTGTATCCTCCGATCTATCCCTATACCCTTGACTTTGCGGTGGAACACGCTGCCGCAGATGAGTATCTGGATTCCAGAAAATTAAATATTGACTGTAAAAATGCGGTAGAAAATGCTATCCGTACACATTTTGACGGACTACACCTTGCCCATGACGCAGTAGATTCAGTGCTGGAAGAATATGGGCGGGAACGTCTTGCGTATGTCCTTGCCTGTACGGTACAGCATAAAGAATCAGATGGGCGGTTTTCCAGAGGAACAAAAGAATGGGCCGCAAGTATTCCTGTTGCTGAAAATGTCAGCAGAGGCATGGACTTGAACAATGATTATGTGATAGACAGCCATCCGGCTGTGTTGGATGGTTTTATCGGACTTGCCAGAGATAAGTTTGCGGAACTGGAGAAAATGGAGCAACAGAAAAAGGCAGAGCCATTTATCGCACAGTATTATGTAGTAAACGATGCCTATGGGATAAAGGCAGAAAGGGAATATCAGTATTTTCCTGATCTGGATTCTGCGCTTACGGCTTATATGTTGCTTCCTAACCATCTTGAAAAGGAAATTGGCATGGAAAGCACAGAGCAGCCACCTTCTCGTATGAGCTTGATTAAATGCCGGAATGGTCTGGAGGTATTGGAGGATATAGAAGCCGTCTCTTTGAGTGGGAAATGGATAAATACGGAAAGCAGGGAAGCAATGCGGATGGCGGAAATGTATCTGGATAACCATGATACGGAGATTGCCTACCATTTGGAAACAGTAGGACGGTGTTTTTCTATTCAGACAGTATCGGAGGGGTATGACTATACGTTCTATGACAATCATTTCCGGGAGTTAGACGGCGGCATATATGATAATCCGGATATTTCTTTACAAGAGGCAATGAAGGATATTTTAGAGGATGAAGGGATGTCCTTGTCGGACTGTAAGGTAATGGATTTTGAGGAACTGCAGGAGAAAGTCAATGAAGCAGAGCGGGAACGTGACGAGAAACCGCTGACAGTGGAATCTGTGACTGACCTAAAAGGAAGGAGATATGAGTTTAATTCAGGAGCCAGGGAAGCCGTTTATGAATTTGATTGTCTGGTAAATGGGAAAACTGCCGTGCTGACATACACAGTGGGACAGAGGGAGCATTTTCACAGCCCTCTCTATGATCGTGGAGAGATTGAGGATGTATTTTCAATCCATACGGACGGTGAGGATGTTTGGGACAGGATGCCAGAGCCTGAATTGGAAAAGTTGGAAAGGATACTGGCGGGAGAAGCAGAGGCATTTCTGATTGAGGAAAGAATTGCTGAAGCGAGTTCTATCCATGATCTGAAGGAAGTTGATTATTATATGATGGATATGGAATCGACTTCTATGACGGATGTACAAAAGAAACGACTTTGGGACGGGATATGCGGTAGAGGAACCATCATTTTAGAGGAGGCATTAGCTAATGCTGTAAGCAGAGAAGAAATGCAGGGAGTCCGTGATTTACTTACGGCGGCAGAGAGCATTTTAGGAGAAGAACAGTATGAAAATCTGATAACAGCAGTTCAAAAAAAGGAATCCGAATTGACGGAATCAAAAGATATTTTTCTTATTTCAGATATGACAAAACCGGAAAAATCTTTAGGAGGTCAGAGCCGTGCGGAGATTGAGGAAACGGTGCTTTGTTATGCACAGGCACAGATTGATGAGATGGGATTGACGGATGAAGTGAAGCTGCTTGGCGCCCGTGTTTATGGCAGCCGCACAAGAGCAGGTCTGTACCATGATAATTCGGATGTGGATGTGGTGCTTTCTTATACCGGGAATATCCATGAGGACAGTTTCTTTAACGTGTTGCATGAGGATGGCACGAAGATTGCAGGACTTCCACTTGACATCAACCCGATTTCGCTGGAAAAGACAGGGACACTGGAAGAATTTATGGAAAATGCCGGGAAATATTTGGATATGAAAGAAATACAGCATCTTGCATCAGATATTGTAAGGTATGAGTTGGACTATGAACAGGACTTGGATATGCTGAAATTTTGGGATGGAGATGCGGAAATAGAAACGGAGCCAATTTACCAGGTGCATGAGATTATCGGAAAGGCACTTGAAAAAAAGGAGACTGACAAATTTGTAGAACATCTGGAACAGGTTATACATGAACATGGGGCAGAGGAACCGATTGTAAAAGCAGCAGCGGATTTGTTAGGGAAAATTGCAGGAAAAATCGTTGTGGTTTTACCTGATGCTAAAGTTGAGATTACTTCTGGGGAAGATAAAGAGATGCAGAAGCTGGCAGAAGAACTTGACAAGTTTGCCCGTGATATTGATCCGTATGAATATCAGGATAACGTTGAGAATAGCGAGGATGGCTGCCTTTACATGATGGGATATATTGCAAATGGGGAAACGGAGGGCATTAAAGAACAGTTGGCACTGATTGCAGAAGAAAATGAAATCCCGGAGAATGTGGCAGAAGCAAAACGTCTGCTTTCCAGATTGGAATATATTGAAAAGCTACAGGCGGGAGTGGAACTGGCTAAAACAGAACCGGATTCAGAGCAAGTACCAAAGATTTCTTTCTATGTGGCGGAGTGTATGGAGTTTCCGATACTTGGGGAGTACCATGATAATCTGACACTGGAAGAAGCAGTACGGAAATATAATGAAATTCCGGCAGACAGAATGAACGGAGTGAAGGGCATTGGATTCCGTCTGGAAGATGGGAGTATGTATGACGGAGATTATGAGCTGATGTCGGCAGGAACCATATCAAAAGATTTGATTGATCTTGTTCCTCATTACAAAGAAAGTCCGTTGGTACAGCAGGCAATTACCGATTTGGAGAAGTTACTTTCTGTCGGACAGCGGGAGATAGTTCAGAGACAACCGCAGGAAAAACAGGAAGATAATGCGGAAAAAAGCGTGCAAGAACCGCCATTATCGGAAGGTAAAGACAATAAGGCCGATACGGTGCGGGAAACAGCTCCAGAACCGTTAAAACAGTCTGAAAAGACACCGGAAAAGGACAATCCTATAGCAGAGGGATCAGGAAGAAAACAGTCTGTTTTGAAAGCTCTCCGGGAACGGCAGGCAAAGCTGAAGGAGCAGGAACAGAAAAATACGGAACAGAAAGCACAGGGCCATAAGAAGGGAGATCAGGAATTATGATGGTAAGATTTGAAGAAAATGAATATATGATAATGGCAATGTTCCAGAAGGAAAACCGTCAGCAGACTATGAGAGAAATCTGCAGCGTCATTCCTTTTGTAAAGGATGATGCGGAGATGCTTTCGCTCATTAACAGCACACTGGAAAAGATGGAGCATATTTCGGATCAGGAATTTTCCGGGATAGACCTGGAGCCATATAAGCAGGAGCCGATGGAGGACGAGTGATGGAGATCAACCAATTTGCCATATATCAGTTAAAGAATATGCCAGAAAACCGGGGTATCCGGTTCCGTTCCTATGAAACGTTGCAGAAGAATCAAATCCAGGTGCGCTATGAAAACTACGAGCAGAAATATCTCGGACGGATGCTGCCGGGAGACACGCCGGGAAGCATCCGGGAACGGTTCCACAGGCAGATGCCCCGGAGGTTTCAGGGGCATTCTATCAGTGTCAGCGATGTATTGGTACTGAATCAGGATGGAGAAGTGACTGCCTATTATGTGGAAAAGGAAGGCTTCACGGTGATTGCCGGATTCATCCGCAATGGTTCATCCGGAGCCTTGATTTCCTATGATACTACGGATTTCCACATCGAGGGCAAAGAGGGGAGCTGGCTTGCTTATGACAGCATTATCATAGACGGGAAAGAGTTTTTCCTGATGGAGCATACTACTTATGGGAAAGAAGCTGCTAATGTGGTGTTGGACGAAGATGGGAAAGTAGTGGTGGATCAGGTTTATCATGGATTTGACGAGACGGTAAAGAAACAGATTAAAGAGTATCTGAATCCCACGCCATCTGTACCGGAAACGGAAAAGCGGAAGCCGCCGATGGAGAACTGGCAGAAATACTATGAGAATGGGGAGTATCTGCGGAGTGCGGAAATGACAGAGGAACAAAACTATAATATGATTGACGGACGCATGAATAATCTTCCATTAAAGCCGAGAATAATGGGGAAACGGATTTCTGTGCTGGACAGACTGCATTTAAAACAGGCGGAGATTGCAAAGCGCAGTGGAAAGCCTGTACAGCAGATGGCAATGGCAGAGGATATGGAGCGTAGACGAAAATAATAAAAAAGGAAGATGTTTGCCATTGCGTGGCGGCATCTTCCCTTTTTTTATGGAGTTAATCGGTAGCGGGTAATATCTTTCCAGTTTGGTGGGAAGCCCATCCGATTAAGAAGTTCAGCATTGTCAATATGGATAAGATTTTTTGAGGCATGGTCAATTAAAGTAGATAATTTCCGTTTGAAAACCTGAAAATCTTTACCTGGAATCAGATAGCGAAAGGCGATCACAACGGCAAACAAATCATTTTTTCCATATTGATATTGGATTCCATTCATCGGTATTGAAAGTTTTTTATGTAATGGCAAATCAGAAATATTATCTATTGTCCGATAGGTAAATAAGCGTTCCCCGTGAGCGCATACGTTTCTGAACTTTGTCAGCACAGATAAAAATTGTTCCATCTGGCGTCTGTTAATGATACCGAAATTTTTGCATACTTTGGACTGTAAGGATTGCGGAAATACTTTATACATTTTTGAAAGATTTCCAAAGGTCAAGACGTTAATTAGTACCCATAAGGGGATATTTCCATAAGTGGCTCTATAATAATTGATGTATTCGTAATCAGTAGTTGAAGCTGCCCTTTGCAAGGTTGCGATTAAACGGACAACAGTTTTATGATTTTTCCGGCTGTTGTTGAAATTATTTTCGTCCAGATAAGAGGATTGTGCTTCCCCATATTGTTCTGAAAAATAGTATGACATCAAAGAACGGAGATGCCGTTCTATTTGCAGCAGATATTTGAAAAACAATTCTCTAAGTTCTTTATCGAACTCATAGAGAGAAACAATTTCTTCAAAGGAAGTACCATCTTTATATTTCTTTGTTAATGGAATACGGAATAAATGCTTATAGCCGCCCATTAAGGGAAAATAACCAATGCGTTTCAAAATATCTTCCGCATACTGCTTATCTGAAATGATAATATGCTTTTCGTCATGGAGCCATTCAACCTGTTCCGAAAAAGTGGAAAATTTCTTTTGTGGCAACATTTTTTTCTCCTTAAACAAAAGAGGGAGAGACCCGCAGGTTCTCCCCCGGTCACGGGCTTCGCAAGTTTCCGCAACACGATCACTGAGTCTAATATAGCAGGATTGACGGAAAAAGTCAATATGCTGGTTCAACTCTGTGTTAGTATATGCCGTATTACTGGAAAAGATACCAGAGAATGCGTCAGAGAATAAAAATAAGCCTGATCCTGTGTGAGAGTAGCGATCAGACTTAATCTTTATAATGTGTCGCAATATCCTCAATATTACAATCCAGAATATTGCATAGAGTATTTATAGTGTTCATGCTTACGCCTTCATTATTTTGCAAGCGATGAAGCAGAGATTTGCTGAAATGATATTCTTTATGCAACGTATATTTAGTTATGCCTTTGGATTTCATGGTATCCCACAGTTTGTCATACTTTATCATTTGCGCATCCCCCTTTCTCTCTTGCGTTTCTTTCATTATAGATTTAGGATAAGAAGTAACAAAGGTTCCGTTTTCGGAACCCATAATAACCGTTGGATTACGGGAATAGGATTCGGAGTGGAAGAAATGAAAAAGAAGATAGGTTTTATTTGTGCCGTGTTGGTATGTATCATTATCCCTATGATTTCACATGCAAGAGAAAAATATACAGAGTGGAAGAAAGATAATTGTGGAATACCGGACGTTGTGAGTAGTATGATAATCAACGATGAGCATCATTTGACAGTGGTGGCTAATTCCGGAAAGATTGATGATGAAGAAGCGTTTGCCTGTGAGTTAATTGAGATGTGCAGAGATAATGCTTTCCACACAATTAAGTTTTCAACGGATATAAACGGCTACCCGTCCAGACTGGACATTTCTGTTTATCTGAAACAGAGTGACATAGGAAAACACGAACCTGTCTGCAGGATAAGATATGAGCCTTTAGAATATAATGAGGACTATGATATTAAGAATAATGCGGATCAGTATCATCTGTATTTGGATGACGAGGAAATTATTTTGGAGTGAAAAGAGGCCGGAGAATGTTTTCACATTCCCCGGCAATCGGGTGAGGATTCATGCTAAGATATATCCTGGTTCTTTTCCTGTTCGGGATGTTTAGCATGATTTTTTCCTAAAATCATATCCACGTTTGTACAGACAGTTTTTAGTTCGTTTTGATAACCTCGCAGATTTTGGTAGGCTTCATATTGAGTATTTTTCAGAGCGGTTAGTTTTTCTTTTTCTGCCTTTAGTGTGTTCATTGATGGCAGTTTGCCGCTATCAGATTTTTCTTTTAAAATACGGCGGGCAGTTTCATAAAGTGTAATTTCAGACAGGTGTTCCTGACGGAATTGTTTCTTATTTTTGGATTTCAGAAATTGCCCATATACAGATTTATTTGCCAGATATTGTCCGGTATAATGAATCTGCTCATTGACTTCTTTTAACTGTTGCTCTGTGGAACGCAGGGCTTTACGAATTTCGGTGGTTTGCTCCTGTGCTTCGGAAAACGCTGTCAGCAAATCTTCCTGCGTATCATATCCATGTTCCTGCACATAGGCAACCGTTTTTGCCATTTGTTGTAAATTGGACAATTTTACACGTCTGGCATATGCGTCACTTTGCTGTGCCTTGACACAATGCTGCAGATCTACAACGAGGCGGAGATCAGACTTAATGAAAATAAAAGCAGGAATGTCTGTCTTTATGGTTTCATCATGTGGGAGACTATTTTTCGTAAGAGTATTATCTACCAATGGTGATTCTGATAAGTTCTTTTGTCTTTGCTGTTCTGCATTTCGTTCAAATAATGTAAGCAGATAATCCTTTTCATAATGTGTACCGAGGTTCCTGCCTGTGATCGGTTTGCTGCGTTCTGGATGGAGATAACTAAACCGGCCACGGCTGATTTTGAGGGTAACATGGTAATTTTCCGTAAGTAGTTGCTGAAACTCGTCCAGATTGCCGGCAGAAGCAGCAGCATTTTCAATCGCTGTCCGGAGAAATTCTTTCTGTGTCTGGTATTTGGTCTGGCGGGGAGTAATGCCTTCGGATTGCATCTGTTTGTTGCGTTCGTTTAGTTTTTTCTGCCCTCTGCGGTTTGCATGATATTCACGATCTGAAATTTTCTTTTCAGCAGGAGTAAGCAAATCTACCTGGTGGAGATGTTCCCGATGGCACATATCCATGACAGATTGTTTTAAGTGAACCAGATAATTTTTAGTCAAATGATGTTTGCATCCGGCACGGTATTCGCTTCTTTGCGTCATAAAAGGTTGTTTTTCTATATCGTATTTCCGAAGGCTATTAATTACAATATGCACATGAATGTTGCCGCTTTCATTGTGACCGTCTGTATGGGTACAGACAAGGGCCTGATGTCCGGGAAAATTCTTTTTTGCATATTCCAGTCCCAGTTGTTGTGCTTGTTCTCCGGTCAAGCCATTTTCCGTCACATCTTTCGGATCAAAGCTAAGGATGTAGTGGTGGGACTTGATTTCGTTGTATTTCTGGTTTTTATGATATTTTTCGTTTAACTCCCTACACTCTAAATCAAAAGTGAATGGATCACAGTTTATCCCATCAAGATAATATTCCTCACGGGGAATCAGCTCACCATTCTCGTCAAGAATGGGTTTATTGGTATACTCATCATACCGGAACATGAGATACCGCTGTGCTTCTCCATAATCAGCATTTTTACTCGTTATATGTTTCAGTATTGCCATGAAATTCCCCCGCCAGTTTTAACACTTCATACTTCATTTCGTAAATTCGTGCAATGCTCTGATTGATTGCTTTTCTCATTTCCTGTGAATGGATGCCGCCGCTGTTAAAGTGGCGTGCAATCTGATTCAGATTACTGCCTATTTTTCCAAACTCACCAATCAGCTTTTTCAGTTCTGGCAAATCTGCCACAAGCTCATATTTTACAATTACCCTTTTATTCATTATCTGCTTACGGGCATATTCTGCGAGTGAGAGGTTTGCGGCTTTTGCATTTGCGGCAACAATCTCATATTCAGTGTCTGTAAGACGGAGATATATCCGATGGTTATGTTTTAGTTCTTTTTCTTTTTTTGGTCTTGCCATGTTTTTATCCTTTCCCGTGATGA
>ERZ1034946.906-NODE-906-length-11483-cov-4.814578_pt1 | contig 11483 bp, 11 predicted proteins | sample MGYA00520591_ERZ1034946 | MGnify/ENA primary metagenome ERZ1034946 (study PRJEB33766, sample SAMN09781753) | gut metagenome | biome: gut microbiome | host: Homo sapiens | place: Madagascar | study: EMG produced TPA metagenomics assembly of the PRJNA485056 data set...
GTGTATTGAGACTTACCATTGCAAAAATCTTCAATTATTTTTATCTGGTTCGTGTTTAAGTCATAATCCCCAGACAGCCATTGCGACAATTGACTTGGATAAATCCCAACTAAAGAAGCCAGATACTTTTTCTTTATGCCATAGCGTTTCAGATACTCTTTGGCTCTTAATTGTAAATCCATATCAAAAGTCTCCTTTCTTTAATGATAATTCCATGAGATCAGAAACTAAAGCACCGATAATTCGGCTATTATGAAATAAATTTCAAAAATCTTTAGTTCTTCTCCCTATATAATTTTTGTAAAAATAAAATCAGAGTACCAAAATCCCCTTATTTTCTAGGCTTTTTTGATACTCTGTTTCTTATTCAAAAATATTAAATTGCTTTTTTATGCTATGGCAGCAGACTTATTTTTTCTGTTATTTTTACCAACCTGTAGATCATGAAGTTTACTATGACATTCACCACTACAGGTCTTTTTGTTTCTATCCTTTATAAAATGTTTACCGCACACAATACATTCTGACAACTCCTTGTCCTCATTATATGCTTGCAAATATATCATCGGATTGTAAATATCTTGGACTGTAAATAACACCTCAGTATTATCTTCTTCCTCAATATCAAGATTTATACTGATTTTGTTTTCATCAGTTTCAATCTGAATACCGCTACTCATAAACCTTGCAAAACTTCCTGCATAAGATTTAGCACCGACCATTTCCATAATCTTATTCATATTATAGGATATGTCTATTTTCTTCTTTTTACCATTCGGCTTAATAATAGTCTTGTGCTTTTTTCTTGTGATATAAAATGAACCATCTTCTTTTAATCGTCCAGACTGTTTAGCATACTTATAATGACATAATAAAGCAAATAATAACCCAACATCATTCTGATAATATGAACCGTTTTTCTTTGTCTGAAGGACTACTCTTATATAATTCATATCAGCTTGTGTTATATAAACACTCTTTCGCTCCATCCTATCAGTAATCATCTGGTCTAATTCATCATTACCTCTAACCGCTTTCTTATAACACATTCTAGGTCTTTCCTTTAATGTTATACCTGTTTTTTGATTACGATTGAGGTTGTCTACAATCACATTACCAAAACACTTCCACAAAATATCTTTGCTTGTAGTATAAAAATCGCTTTTATATTCCATATCAATTATGTAATTGACTGCAAGATCAACATTGAATATGCCCTTTTTATCCGTGAATATATCCTTAATTTCTTTGATACAGTAATAATGAAATACATCATACTTAGCTGTTATCTCTTTAGTATCTGTGTTTTTCCTGTCTATTTCCTTTTTAATATCTTGACACAACTTCTGTTTTGCTTTCTTCCTGCTGTTCAAGACATTATATGCTTTCAAGTATTTTTCATCTGACCTATCGACTTCAAATAAAGGTTTACCATTCTTTCCGACTGAATTATTCATCAACTGTCTATAATCAAATTCTTCATCAGTTCCAATCTCATATTTATAATGCTTGCTACCGACTGTTTTATCAATGTATTGTGCAATTCTATCCATTGGACTATCTGTGTATTCAGCAAGATTAGATTTTTTACCTTTGGCATATTTGAAAAATTGCGGATATTTAATCTTCTGTGGCTTAAATTTTTCTCTTATGTCCTCTGGTGGAACTAATTCTTTATATAACTTCTGATATTCGCCTATATCAAGATTCTTACCAGTCTTAGGAAAATCTATTGCATAATTTGATAAAGCACATATAACATTTATCATATCATCATACATAAGCGGATCATCTGCTAACTCAGGAACATTCCACAGCTTTGTAATAGCATTACTTGATTCACCTATAATATTATTGCTAAAACCTTTAACCAAAGTGCTGTAAATTGCCTCATTCGTTATCTGCTGTGGCTCTGCTTTCTGCATATCATAATATAATGGCTCTTGTGGTAATGATTCTGCTGCTTTCAACAATGCTTTATCGGGGCATACTAAAATCTCATCACCATCCCAGTCACATTGTAATGACTTGGAAATTAAATCATGGCAGCTTACAACTGTGTCACTCTCCATATATCTAAACCATTTATTACATTCATCAGAAGATACTAACTTTCGTCTTGGATATTCATATCTTGATAAGTGTGGACTTCTAAGACATAATACTTCTTCCACATCTTCACATTCAGCATAATATTTGTTATACACACAATTCTCTGGAACTAAGCCTTGCGGATCAGTATTACTCATAAACAGATATTCACAAAAAGCATACATATCCGGTGCAACATAACTGTAGTAACCTCTCATTGGAAGTTTACCGCCCATATATGCCCTTTTCTTTGCTTTGAATAGACTTTGTACCTTATTCATAATATGTTTATCGTGAATAAGTGGAGGATAAATATCTAATGCCTTTGCAATATAATAATTAGCTCTCTCAACATTGGTATCTACTGTCTGTGATTCCTGCTCCTTAACCTCTTCGTCTGTATCATCATCCGTCACTTCATCAAGTGCTAATCCTAACTGCAACTTCATATAAGAAAAATCTGTTTTCAGCTTTGTTAAATCCTCAATAGCTGGCTTACATAATTCTATAATATCGGTATTATATGGAAGTGTCTGTAAAAATTGATAAGAGAATGTGACCTCTTCTTTTGGAGGATTAGCATAAGAATTTATAGATAATTCCAGATTGTTTTCCTTGAACTTAGTCTTGTAATGTTCCCATGATTCATACTGTTTCCACATCTTCAACTGACTTGTTGTAATGATGTATCTTATATCTTCCTCTTCTACATCATGCGGAGTTCCCCACGGATCAACCAAAATACTATTATGAGATACTTCATGCGTAAACAATCTAAAATCAAATGGGAACATAGCACCTTTTATATAACCGCCTCTTATCTGACAGCTTGATGGTAATTCCCCTGGAATAAACATACCAGCACCATCCGTATGCTCAATAGAAATACTCTTTGTCTGATACTCTTTTGGTGTATCATTTACAAAGCATTGTCCGTTATCATCTGTCCTAATATCAATATACTTAACCTTGTCTGTAACAACAGTTTCAAGACCTTCTACAACAATACATCTGTCAATGTCTATTACTGTTTGAGGTTTTACACTTGATGATAAAGATAACGCATTGTATGACAAATACTTTCCTACATTCATACCACCATTAGCATTGATACTTTCAGTAGTCAATCCGACCATTAAAAATCCTTTGTGCTTTTCAAAAAAATCTTTCCTCATAAGAGTAACAGTAACATTTCTGACCTGTCCAGTAGTGGCAGTAAACAACATATATTCTTTACCACCGATTTTGATTCCATCTCTTAGAATCTGCCACAAGATTTCATTATGGTTGATTACCATATAAATTATCTCATCCAACAACTGATAATCACATTTCTCACACTCTCTATCAGCTAATGCAAGTCTGACAATATCATTTTCAAATATTGCAATCTCGTTTCTTTCATTCAAATACTTATCTGGTACTTTTCTGACAGATTTATTATTATGAATGGCTTCTAAGAAATCAACATTCTTTTTGTTCTTGTCATTGTAAATCTCATTCTCTTCATCTGTTAATGCTTTGAATGTATTTAATTTATATATCCTTACTCTTCCTGCTTTAACGTGTCCTATAATACTCTACCACCTTTCGTAAAAATGTCTTTCTATATATAATATTCTCCATCTGGAATGTGATTTTGACACAAAATACACCATAGAAAGAAATGATTCTTTCATTGGCAATTTTGCACTTGATACGCCCGATTTTTCGGACGTTAAGAATTGAAAAATAGAATTTTACTTCACAATCTGCATAAATGAAGGCTTATTGCTCATTTTTGCGATTTCTCCACTCTGATTATCAATCAACAGACCATTTTCTCTGTCCATCGTATATGTGCCGATTCCATTATCTTCACAGAATTTTTCTGCAAAGCTAACACCAGTCTGTTGTTTGTACATGGCACTCATACAACTCATGTAGAATACTGTGAACTCTCTCAAATCTCTGTTCTCATAATCCCACATAAGATCGAATACACCATCACGACCAACTGCACTATCAAGACCTTTTTCCTTCAGAACATCCATCGTAAAGAAGTAATCCTTGCATCCCCATTTATCACCATCATAGGTTTTATCAATCGGGAATATCTTAATCAGATTATTCAGCTTGATACGACCAATAATACCGAACAAAGCATCTATCAAATTAAATCCATTCTCCTTCACTGCAAATGGTGTATTGTAGCTTGCATCTAATCTCTGGTTTTCACGCTCAATGTCTGCAACGCATTTGATATATTTCACACCGCATAGGGCAACTTTCATCAATTCTTCCTGTGACCATTCATCTATGCTCTTGTACTGTTGGAATATGTTGCTAACTGTGTTGTGATACTGTCTGTTCCATATATCATGTAACTTGATTGTTCTTGTAAGTCTGTTCAATTCGGCTGTGTCCTTATTTCCTGTTGTTACTGTAAATTTATCCATATAATATATATTCTCCTTCTGATATACTCTTTGTGTTCAAACGGAAGTCTTTTTTATAAGACCTCCGTTACAAACGGAAATGAATTATAATGTACTTCCGTTTCAAACTTACATTATGTCAGATTGAAATTGTAATGTTACCCTTACGCTATCTTCTTATTTCTTGCACCATAAACCAATGCGTCCGCTTTTCCTTCCACACAAGCAGCAGTTACAACAACTTTCTTAGCACTACTCATATCTGGGACATCAAACATGACCTTCTGCATAGCGGATTCAATGATGCTTCTAAGACCTCTCGCACCAGTTTTCTTCTTAATAGCCAACTCTGCAATCTTTCTCAATGCTTCATTCTCAAATTCCAGCTTCACACCATCCATTGACAATAACTCCTGATACTGTTTTGTAATCGCATTCTTTGGTTCTGTGAGAATATGAACCAAATCATCCTCTGACAGTGGATTAAGTGCAGTTATAATAGGAAGTCTGCCTATAAGTTCTGGCATAAGACCATATTTTACAAGATCGTACTGTTCAACCTTTGACAAATCGGCAACTGATTCCTTTTTATCTGAAACATTAGCACCAAATCCAATAGAATTATGCGTCTCTTCCTTGCCTATGATTTTATCAATTCCGTCAAAAGCTCCACCACATATGAAAAGTATGTTAGATGTATCGACTTTCACCGTCTCTCCTTGTGGATGTTTTCTACTTCCTGCAACTGGCACTTCTGATACTGTCCCCTCAATGATTTTAAGCAAAGCTTGTTGTACTCCCTCTCCAGATACATCCCTTGTAATAGAAACATTTTCGCCTTTACGACTGATTTTATCTATCTCATCAATATAGATAATTCCTCTTTGTGCTGATTCAATGTCATAATTTGCATTCTGTAAAAGTGTGCGTAACATGACCTCTACATCGTCACCAACATATCCAGCCTCAGTTAAACAGGTAGCATCAGCAATAGCAAATGGAACACCTAAGAATTTAGCAAGTGACTGTGCAAGATATGTCTTACCACTTCCAGTAGAACCAATCATAAGGATATTGGACTTCTGTATCTCCACATCAGATTTTTTATTCTGCTTTAATCTTTTATAGTGATTATAGACTGCAACTGCTAAAGTCCTTTTTGCTTCATCCTGTCCAATCACATATTGATCCAAATGTGCTTTAATCTGTGAAGGTGTAGCCAACCGCATATTATTTGTGATATTTTCTTCTTCCTCATCATTGAGTAGGTCACTTGCAATACTGATACAGCTATCACAGATACAGCCATACTCACCTTTGATTAACTTATTTACTTCATTTACGGATTTACCGCACATATAACAAAACTGATTATTTTTTGCCATTATTAAAATCTCCTTTATTCATCAATACTCATGCATATCTGCATACGCTCGTTGCCTTTTCTGTGCTATTTCAGATTCCATATCTTGATATAGTTCATACTGTTCACTCGGAGAAATATCCGAATTGTCAATCTGCTCTAATAATTTATAAAATTTTTCATATGCTTTTTTTATTGTAACCATAATATCTATTCTCCATCTTATAAGTGAAAAATTGTAAACTTATTATTCAGATAAATAGTGAGTGCTTATTTCGGATGCCGATAGGCAGCCGACATACTCTCTCTTTATCGAAAAGAATAATCAGTTTAATTCATATTTTGAACCATCTAAGGTACGCTCAAATTAAGTATCTATTAGATATATTCTCTGATTCGTGCGCTTTCTTTGCTATCTTTCTTTGGCGCAGGCTTTTCACTTAGCGGAACAGCAATCTTTGATTGCGTTGTGAAGCTTAGTAGAAAAGGTTGGTTTCAAAGAAAGTAGGACACTTTTTATCCTTGGGGTCAGATTCACAAAAATGACATTATATACATAAATGTGGATTTGCCCCCACAGTTTTCTTCTTGGTCTTGTCAGCTCGAATCTCCAATAGCAGATCTATCCTCTAAAATCCAGTATCTTTTATCTCTGTTGGGATTAGGTAAACCATTATCAAGAACTCTTCTCTTGTCAACATAAGATTTATCGTTTATGTCTGCACTGTAGAATCTGCTCTTATACAAATTCTTGTAATTGTCTTCCAATGCACCATTAAATGTATTGATTCCCTTATATCTCAGCTTTAATCCGATTGTCTCAAACTCTTCCTTGATATACTGCTGATCTTCCACATACAATCGTTTTCCTTCTATGGATTTTAGAAACAGAATAAATTTATCCATTTCCTCAACATTGCATACCATTTCTTCTGCATTACTGGTCAGAGATTCTTCCAGAATATCTTCTAAATATCCTTTGTGTCCTAACTCTTTCATGCTGGTAAACATATCGTAGTCTTGACTGTATTTTCTGAATTTACATTCATTGACTTTAATCTGACCATAGATGTTTTTCTTTTTGAACAGATTATAAAATATCTTATTTTTATTCAGCTTTTCTCTCTGCTTACCATCTCCATATTTCTTGTAAAAAGCCTCATAATCGGATTTATACAGTTTAACCGGTTCTAAGTGATAGTTGATCCTGTTAATGAATCCTTGTAATCCTTTTTTCTGATACAATCTAATATAGAAGTAACAAGTATCATCTTTTGCAAGACTTCTTTTTCTTCCTAATGACTGTATCATTGTGTCCACATCTACAATCTCTGTGAATATGTGCTTGATTTTCCTATCCTTCAGATCAACACCGTTATCCAATACAGAAGTTGTGAACAAAATCCTCTTATCAAAAGTTATACGATCTTCCGCATAGTTTTTTATGCAAGCCGGTTCCTCAATAATCTTTCCATTTGAATCTTCTTTCCAACCACACAAATCTCTTAATCGTTTCTTCTTTGTATTTCTGGAACAATAGTAATCAGCTTTATCTCCGTAGATTTTGCTCATTTCAAGTATTCTGTCACCAGAATTACAAAATACAATTATCTTACTGTCAGCTTCATTATTCAAAATATCATCTATAATTCCCGGAAGTTCTTCACTCTGATAGTAAAACAACTTCGACACATAGGAATAATCCTTATCCAATCTGTAACTGTTCTTCTTTTTTACTTTGCTTGTATCTCTCAGATACTTAAAAAATGATTTTGCCGTTGCACTAACAAATACTACAACCGATTCTTTCTGCTTCATTACATAGTTATAGGCAACATCCGTATAATCATTAAATCCTGCATCTGTTGTAAAATAGTGGCATTCATCAGCAATAATATAGTCATAGTATGGTATTTTGTCTCCTTGCTGTATTTTCTTCTGAAATGCCTGGTATGTAGTCACATATATTGTGGCTTGTAACTTTTCACCCTTTACTTGTCTATATGTTTGATTCCTCAACTTGCTTCTATTACAAAGGTATAAAATTTTTCTCTTCTTTGTAGCTGCATATTTTCCCAATTTTCTAATACAAAAATATGTTTTTCCACAAGCTGTACCACAATCCAAAATCACAAATTCATTGCGCCATCTTTTATAATCTTCCCCTATAAGATCAGACACCCATATTTTTTGCTTGCCATTTGCCATACACTTCACACTCGCTTTCGATATTTCATCATAGTGCTATGAAGTTCTGGCGAATCTTCAAACAGGAAAACCTTTAACTTATCATCCTTTTCCGAATCCTCAACTTTTAAAATCTTAAATCCGTTGTTGCATAGCCAGTTCGTCATTGCTAACGATCTGACTATATACACATTCATCTTATTAGCTCCTTTGCAAATAGTTTATCCCTCCGATCTTAAATACCATATCCTTCTTCGTTCCATCTGTCACACTGCTGCTTTGCCGATTCATAATCTGCAAATATCCGATTTTTCTTTACTTTTCCATGATTTTCGATGTTATAGCATAGTTCATCTTCTCCATACAATTTGTGCGTATAGAAGATACACAATACTTTTAATGGCTTGTCTTTCTTTGATTTCACAACCCACTTGAATCTTTTCTTCTTGCCGTTTGTATAACATTTACGACCTACCAAATGTACTTCCTGCCCCACATCAAATTTATTGTCAATCTGAATCATTTTTTACACCTCGCTTTTAATTTAATGTAGGCACACCACCATAAAGATAATGTGCCTGTGATTCCGTCAAATATGTAATCAGCATCTTCACTGATATATGATACATGGAGAATTAAATTCCGTTCTCCTTGAAGAAGTCTTTCGACCAATGCTACTTATGTAGCTTGATAAATGGGAACACGTAACTCCGTTCTGAATTGTAACTGTTCGCTTCAACAGTCGGTTGCATCATCTCATAGCAACAAATATCTCTGTTACTTATATATTCTCTACTGTCATATTCGTTATGCTGATAATCTTTCATTGAGATCTTCATACAACAGTTTTGTGGCAGTTCCCATATCCACACCATCACTAAGCTGCAAAATCACGTCTATATCATCAAAGCAGTAACAACTTGCTTTCCCGATAGAAATGAGCAACTTATCTTCTGTAATTTTTTCATACGAAAAATCAATCGTATCGGCAAATATGCCAGAATTTACATAGAACTCCAAATCTTCCTTAAATTTTTCATCAGATATTTGTTCTTTTATACCTTCATCATGGTTCACTACTGCACTTGTAACTGATACAAGATTGTCTGTGATAGCTTTTAATAATCTGTTTGCTGTTGTTTTCCTCATAATGTATATTCTCCTTACTTCTGTATTTTTCTGTTATGCAAATAGTGTCTATCTATTGCCTATATATACATTCTCTGTTATCTATCTGTATTTTTAATTACTAAGCATTTTCAGCTTATCTCGTCTTGATAACTTCTTAGGTTTCTGTTTTTCCTCTTTTTCAACCACTGCATCATCTGAAAAGTCTAAATCTTCCAACTCATTTGATTTAATGGCTTTTGCAGCATTGATTCTTTCATCATGTTTCTGCTTTGCAATCTCCTTAATACTGTTAAGATGGTCAAATGGGAATGATAAACCAGATATTGCAGTGATGGTCTTGTCACTTCCATAACCTTCAAATGTTCGCCTTGGAATACCAACAATCTTAATAATATCGTCCTTGTTAATCTTCTTAGAAGAATTGATGATACCGATATACTCACACTTTCCATCTTTCTGTATTGGTGCAAAGATATTGTTCGTTGTAAGCATTTCAATAACCTTTTCTGCACTTGCTTTCTCATTTCCTAAAACAGATAACACCATACTTCCATGTGTGCTTAAAATAGTCCTCTTTTCCTGTTCGTCTACATTTCCTAACTCTGACACAGAATTATTTGAAAGAAATGTATTAAGCATTGTGGTACAGATACTATTGATTGTCTGCTTGTTACCGCTATTGTTGTCAAGAAACATAACAGAACCCATATTTTCAATTTCAAGTAATTCCTGGCAGCACTTATAACTGTTTACATGAAAATCAAAATCTTCGTCCTTATCTGGCAGTACCACGATTGCACAAATAGTCTTGTCTGTTTCCTCAACCAACATATCAATCAATGCTGTGGAAACTCCGCTACCTGTACCACCTGCACTTGAAAAAATCACATATACAATAGATTCTTCAAGAGCAGAAATTTCATCTACAATATCCATATTTTCAGCAAGTGCCTTCTCTGCTAATGCACGATTACCAGCACACCCATTGAACCCTTTTAAATGTCTGATATTCTTTGCACCTTTAATAGCTGATTCATCCTGTGTACTTGAATTGATATGAATTGTTGTATATCCCAACTTTTCAAGGCAGAAGGCTATATTTGTTCCTGCACCACCTACCCCAACTATTGCTACATCATTCACTAAACCTCTATTACTCATTGTCTTTTCCTCCGTTCCACTTGATTGTTGTTAATCCTTTTTCTGTAATAAAATAGGTAAATTCTAAATGGTCTTTAATACCTTTCTCCATATATCCATCTTTTACTAATGTTCTTACACGCATTACCAGATTGTGCCTTGTAGTAAGTAAATCATCCTCACCATAAAATGTGTTGATCTCGTTGATTGTCATACCACACAATTCATCAAAGCATTTTTCCTGTGCAAGAATCTTCATTATATTTACATCAAGCCTGTTAATAGATAAACTCACTACTTCGCACCTCCCTTCTTTTTGTTATTCATAAGCTGATTACAAATCTTTTTCAATTCTTGGTACTGAATGTCTGTTGCAATATCCTTGTTATCGCTCTTGTCAATTACTGAAAATCTCCATTTATTTAATGGACTCTCTTTGATTTTGTAACCAATCTTACCCATTTCACATTTCAGCCTCTTAACATAATTCTCCTTGGCTTTCTGTATCTTAGGTTTCTTTACCAACTTGTAATGATAGTTGCGATACATATTACTCAATATCATATCTGGTCTAATTGGATGAGGTACAGGATGTCCTTTTTTATTCTTCTTGAATGCGTGTACCTTAAATTCCCATTCATAGACCAGCAAATCATAGTCTTTAGGATATTTTTCTTTGAAAGAGCTGATAAACTCTTTCTCATTCAGTTTCTTTGCATCTATCAGCTCATTAAATAAATCCGTTACTTTCTTGCTCAAATCCGCAATATAAATTTTTCCGTATGCCATAATAATGTCTCCCATTCAGATTACTCGATTACAATTTCTCCCCTCTGTAATTTGCTTATAAAATCCATTACATCTGCCTCATATAATTCAAACTTTTTTCCAGCTATAATAGTTCCACAATTTGCTTTCATAATCTGATAACCAGATAATCTACCTTTATCATAATCCTTTTTTCTTCTACACTTTTTTACTTGGCGACTTGTACCTCTTCCGTCTGCTCTAACAATCCTAAGTCCATAAGATTTCAATATATCAATAGCTTCCCCTGGTAATTCAGAATGCAATCTATTCATTCTCTGACTTCTAATTTTCTGAATTGTACTTTTATATTTATACTTTTCAAATAGATTGTGCATCTGTTCCTC
>ERZ1034946.907-NODE-907-length-11475-cov-7.090455_pt1 | contig 11475 bp, 12 predicted proteins | sample MGYA00520591_ERZ1034946 | MGnify/ENA primary metagenome ERZ1034946 (study PRJEB33766, sample SAMN09781753) | gut metagenome | biome: gut microbiome | host: Homo sapiens | place: Madagascar | study: EMG produced TPA metagenomics assembly of the PRJNA485056 data set...
TTCTAAAATTAAGTCCTGACTGCCTGCGTACCATGCTGCATGCTTCCTTCCCTTATCTTTTTGTTTATCCTGACCTTCCAATGCCGAAAGTCTAAATTAACCATCAACACCCATTTTACAAAAAAAGAGAACCAATGTCTATATAACATCGGTTCTCTCCATTACTTTTCGCAAAATTGCTTATTTTACAAGCTCTTTAACCTTTGCAGCTTTACCTATACGATCTCTTAAGTAGTAAAGTTTAGCACGACGTACTTTACCATGACGTACTACTTCAACCTTCTCTACGTTTGGAGAGTGAAGTGGCCAGGTCTTCTCAACACCTACACCATTAGAAAGCTTTCTAACTGTAAATGTCTCACGGTTTGATCCGTTCTGCTTCTTAATAACAGTTCCCTCGAAAATCTGGATACGCTCACGGTTACCCTCTTTGATTTTTCCGTGTACTCTTACAGTATCACCTACAGAAAACTCAGGTACCTCAGCCTTTAACTGCTCTGCCTCAATGCTCTTAATAATTTCACTTGCGTTCATCTTGTGACCTCCTAATCATTTTGACGTTCTTAATGCTACTACTGCTTCGCAACAGAGGACCATCACACATTTATTCACAACATTGGTACTATATCATAATTTTCCTGCTAATGCAAGAAAAAATTATCCCATCCAGTAAACTGATTCTTTTGAACAGTATAATCCCATCTTTTCCTGTAATTTAAAGGATTTATCGTTATCTATAATAACCTGTCCATATGGAATCCAGCCCTTTTCTATCGCCTGGTTAAACATATATGTCTCAAGTGCCATGCCAAGCTTCATCTTTCTGTAATTTTCATCCACATAAAGCATGCCTATGCTGCCTTCGCTGTGGATTCCTATTACGCCTGCTAACTTATCCCCTATAAAGGCTCCGAATACATTTCCAGACTCGACTCTCTCATAAAAATACTCCAAATCATTTGGCCATTCATGGAGCTTTCCTGCATCTGCACTGTTGTCTTTAGTCAAAAGCCTGATTGTCACCCCCCTATCGTCAGGTCTGCCATCTGCCCTGTAAAGCCCTGCTACAGATAACTTTTCCCTCTGGGTATATACAACATTCCTGCACTCAGTCTGAAGGCTCAGACCATACTTTTCCTCTATCACCGGCATAAGTTCCGGCTGGTGAAGTATAATGCATTCCACATCTGCGCCATCCATATATCCGTCCTGGGCAAAGGCCTCCGCCTGCCCTTCCTTTAGGTTGGTGTGCATGTAGACGCCTGATTCAATGTCTCTCAACAGATATTCTCTGTCCTTTGCGAATACAAGCTCAGCCCTGCCCCTGTTTATAAGCTCTATCATATCAATGTGCAAAAGCTTTTTCTTCATCATTTCACTCTTGCATTCCTGCAGAGCCCGATACTCTCTATATAAGTCAGGACGTCTCTCTCTTGTCCTCTTCTCAGACTCTCTTATCCGCCATTCATTTATCTTTTTAGTATTTCCAGAAAGCAATACCTCTGGCACAGCCTTACCATGCCATAGCTCTGGTCTTGAATACTGGGGATACTCCAAGAGCTTTCCATGAAAGCTCTCTGTCTCAGCAGACATATCATTATGAAGCACTCCCGGCACCAGTCTTGCAATTGCATCAATCATGACCATAGCCGCAAGCTCTCCGCCGGTAAGCACATAGTCTCCAATTGACACATAGTCTGTGACAACCTCTTCAAGCACTCTCTCGTCAATTCCCTCATAGTGACCGCACAAAAAGACTATATCATCGCTATTTGCAAAATCCTTTGCCATATTCTGATTAAAGGGCTTCCCCTGGGGAGTCACATAAATAACCCTCTTAACAGAGCCTGCTGAAATATTTTTTACAGCATGCTTATAGGCTGCAAATACAGGCTCTGCCTGCATCAGCATACCGGCACCTCCGCCATAGGTGTAGTCGTCAACCCTATTATGCTTATTGTCTGCGTAATCGCGTATATTGATTGTCTCCAGCGATATAATATTTTGTTTTAAAGCTCTTCCGGTAATACTGGTGGATACCCCCTGCATTATCATTTCCGGAAATAATGTCAAAACATGAAAATTCATTCTGTAATCCTTATAATTTTTAAAATAAAAGACATCCTATGCCGCTGCTACCTAAGTCCCGGCAGGAGATGAAGGATAATCTCTCCCCCCTCAATGTCTACGTTTTTGACGCAGTCCTTGATGGCAGGGACGAGAATTTCCTCGCCTTTATCATTTTTTACAACATACACATCATTGGCACCTGTCTGAAGGACATCATCCAGAGTGCCAAGCTCCTCTCCGTCATCAGACACAACCCTAAGCCCTATAAGGTCTGCAATAAAATACTCATTTTCTCCCAGAGGAACTGCGTCCTCTCTTGTCACAAAAAGGGCTGCCTTCTTATATTTTTCTACCTCATTAATATCATCAATACCCTTGAATTTGAGGATCACCAGATTCTTAAAGAACTTAACAGATGTAATCTCTAATTCTCTGCGCTCCTTACCATTATCAAGAGTAACTTTTTTCAGTTTTTTAAATCTCTGGGCATCATCTGTGGTAGGAAAAACCTTTACCTCTCCCTTGATGCCGTGTGTCTGTGTAATGACACCAACCTGAAGCATATCTTCCATATATTACCTCATATATCCATCTTATTTGTACAAGCTTTCAATTCGATATAAACCCATCTATACATCAAATACAGAAAATGGCACCTCAAACAAGAGATGCCAAAATGACTGTTACTGTACTATCTCAACAATAACCTTTTTGTCTTCTTTTGAAGCTGCGGCCTTAACAACAGCACGGATTGCCTTAGCAATACGTCCCTGCTTGCCGATAACCTTTCCCATATCAGACTGTGCAACACGTAATTCCAAAACAATTGCTTTCTCGTTCTCAGTCTCTGTAACGGTAACTTCGTCCGGATTATCAACTAAAGATTTTGCAATTACTTCAACTAATTCTTTCATTACGCCACCTCGTCAAATCTTATTTCTCGATACCTGCGTTCTTGAAGATTTTTGCTACAGTCTCTGTAGGCTGAGCTCCGTTAGCCAACCATTTCTTTGCTAACTCCTCATTTACATGATACTCGCTTGGTTCCTTAGTTGGATCGTATGTTCCGATTTCCTCGATGCATCTTCCATCTCTTGGTGATCTAGAATCTGCAACAACGATTCTATAGAAAGGAGCCTTCTTCTGTCCCATTCTTCTTAATCTGATTTTAACTGCCATGATATGTTTCCTCCGTTTTTTAAAATATGTTTTAGTTTATATATCAAAAGTTCCTAAAATGGAAATCCTTTGAACATGTTTCCCATGCCGCCTCTGCGGCCTTTCTTTTTGCCCATCATTCCAGGCATCTGCTTCATAAGCTTCCTTGTCTGTTCAAACTGCTTTACCAGTCTGTTGACCTCCGAAACCTCAACACCGGCGCCCTTTGCGATTCTGGCTTTTCTGCTCGGATTTAAGAGGTTTGGATTCTGTCTCTCCTTTGGTGTCATAGAATATATAATTGCCTCGATACGCGCCATGTTTTTCTCAGCGGCATCTGTATCAACCTCCGGCATTTTACCATTGCCAAAGCCCATACCAGGCATCATTCCCATAATACTTGATAGACCACCCATCTTCTTCATCTGGCTCATTGACTCAAGATACATCTCAAAGTCAAATTCATTCTTGCGCATCTTCTGCTCAAGCTCTTTTGCCTTTTCCTCGTCTATACTCTCCTGAGCTTTCTCAATCATTGAGAGAACATCACCCATGCCAAGGATTCGGGATGCCATTCTGTCCGGATAGAACTGCTCCAAATCGGAAAGCTTCTCTCCCATACCAGCATAAAGAATTGGTTTTCCTGTGACTGCCCTGATTGAAAGAGCTGCACCACCTCTGGTATCACCATCAAGCTTTGTAAGCACAACGCCATCAATACCAATCTTTTCATCAAAGGTTCCTGCTACGTTTACCGCATCCTGGCCTGTCATAGCATCTACAACAAGGATTGTCTGGTAGACATCTGTAGCTTCCTTGATTCTGATAAGCTCAGCCATCATGTCCTCATCCACATGAAGACGACCGGCTGTATCTATAATGAGCACATTGAAATCATTTTTCTTAGCGTGCTCTACAGCAGCCTTTGCAATATCCTCTGGCTTATTTTTATCGCCCATCGAGAATACCTCAACATCCTGCTTTTTACCATTAATCTGTAACTGTTCTATAGCAGCTGGACGATACACGTCACAGGCTGCAAGCAGTACCTTTTTGCCCTTGGACTTAAGCTTGCCTGCTATCTTTGCAGTTGTGGTTGTCTTACCTGCACCCTGAAGACCAACCATCATGATGACAGTCAGCTCCTTGCCAGGTCTGAAGGCTATCTCAGTAGTTTCAGAACCCATGAGATTAACCATCTCTTCGTTTACAATTTTGATTACCATCTGACCAGGATTAAGTCCATTCATAACATCCTGTCCGATAGCTCTCTCCTGAACACTCTTTGTAAATTGCTTTACAACCTTGAAGTTAACATCTGCTTCAAGAAGTGCCATTTTTACTTCTTTGAGAGCAGCCTTGACATCATCCTCTGTAAGTCTGCCCTTACTGCGCAGATTCTTGAAAACATTCTGTAGTTTTTCCGATAAGCTGTCAAATGCCATATTATAGCTCCTCAATTATCTGATTCGAAATTAATTCGATTTCATTCATTATCAAAATATCGTTTGTCTCTTTAAATTCTACAGCCAGCTCTTTAATCTTCTCCACATCACTTTTTATGGAAATAAATTTATCTACCAGATGAAGCTTATCCTCATAATCCCTGAGCTTCTTGTCACAGCGCTTCACCATATCGGCAACGCCCTGTCTGGATATACCCTCTTCTCCGGCTATCTCACCAAGAGAAAGGTCATTGAAAACAAAGTCCTCATATATCCTGCGCTGATGTTCATTAAGCATCTCGCCATAAAAATCAAACAAATATGCCTGTGTAAGTTTCTCTTCCATAGTCATTCACCTTGAAGAGAATACCACAACAGGCATATGGTGTCAAGTATTTTTCCTTGTCAGTTGTAAAATTAGTTATGAAATTAATAATTTCTTCTATCAATAATATTTTTCATATCCATTGTAAAATCAAAATAAGCTTCTTTTACATAGGTTGCCTTGCCCACATTTTCGCCATTTTCAAGCTTTTTGATAATCATATCAATCTCAGGTCCCAGAAGCGGATTGCACTCAAAATCAACTGCGATTCTGCCATCTTTCACTTCCTCAAGTCCCGCCCTGGTCGCGTCAAAGGAAATAATAATCATGTCTCCATCTGTACCCACTGTCCTGCCTGCGTCCTCGATAGCTTCTATTGCACCAAAGGCCATGTTATCATTTTCACAGACAACTACATCAATATCCGGATATTCTTCCAGAAACTCAGCCATGACTTCATATCCCCTCGCCTGGGTAAAATCCCCACTCTGAGCATCAAGCATATTCCAGTTGTCATGATGCCTAAGCACCTTGGCAAAGCCATCGGTACGCCCTAACTGGGCTGATGACTCCAGTGTTCCCTGCAGAGTAACTATATTTATCTCCTCATCCCCCATGTTCCTGTCGTCAAGATAATTCTCCAGCCACTCTCCAGCTCTCTGCCCCTCAAGTGTAAAATCCGACCCTACAAAACAGGTATACAGGCTTTCATCCCGAACAGAAATATGCCTGTCTGCCAGAATAACAGGTATCCCGGCATTATGGGCTTCTTCTAAAACTGAATCCCAGCCAGTCTCAACCACAGGGTCTATAACAATATAATCCACTCCCTGCAGGATAAACTCTCTCACAGCCTTGACCTGATTTTCCTGTTTCTGCTGTCCATCCTCAAAAATCAGATGATAGCCGTTGTCCTCAGTAAAAGTAGTGGTATATGACTTGGTATTGGCAGTCCTCCAATCCGACTCCGAACCAACCTGCGCCACACCAACTACAATATACTGTCCATCATCTGGCACATCCGCAGTCTCAGTGCTGTCGTCAAGCTTATAGTCCAATCCGCAGCCGGCAAGCATGGTGCCAAGTATAGTTACACAAACTGCTGCTGATATAAATTTCCCCCACACTTTATTCATATAATCTGTCCATCCTTTTTCCGCTACACACTAATCTACATCAAACTGCCACTTCTATCAAGTCTGTTTCACATATTATGTTGCTATTTGTCACCTTAAATTGTCTGTACAAGCACATTTATACAAAAATATTTTTATTTTCTCATAACCTTTATTCTCATATAAATAAGCTCTACTTCTCAATCCGACTTTCCTCTCACATCAAAATGCTTTCCACAACTGTCGATTGGTATGCGGCTCATATACAGGTTTTATTTTGTTCCGAGTTACGAAATAAAGCCTGTATATGAGCCACATACCATTCACAATTCCAACCATTTTGCCCCTCACAACCATAAAAGGGAGCAGGTCTCCCCGCTCCCAAAAGGTGTTAGTATAAACATTATTTGTTCTTCTCTTTGAGTTTTGCAAATACACTCTGCAAAATAATGAAGAAACAAAGTAATGCTGCTACTGCAATGTTAGACCATGAGCTTAACAGCTTACCATTTGTCTTAACCAGTGTTGAAATTGTACCATTAATCAGCACACCAAAGAATGAACCGATAACATTTCCTACACCACCGGTAAGCAGTGTACCACCGATAACGGCTGATGAAATAGCATCCATCTCAAGTCCTGTTGCTTGCTGTACACTTCCAGACATTGTATTCAGACAGTAGCAGATACCACCGATTGAACACAATACAGAAGAAAGAACATAAGCCTTTAATTTGGTCTTTGCAACATCAAGACCCATCATTACTGCTGACTGCTCGCTTCCACCTACTGCATATAAGCTTCTGCCAAACTTAGTATACTTGAGCATAAGGAATACAAGTATAAGTACGATAAGTGCAATCACTACCGGGATTCTTACATATGGTACCTGAAGAACACCTCTGTTGTTTGTATAAGCTCCGAATGGAAGCTCTATCTTAGCCTGAGCGATTTTTACAAATAACTCGCTGCTGCTTACTGAAACCTGCTCTGTACAGATAACTGCTGTCATGCCTCGTCCAAAGAACATGCCTGCCATTGTAACAATGAATGGCTGAAGCTTTAAATATCCTACACAGAAGCCCTGAACTAATCCAAATACAACTCCAATAACAAGTACAAGAATCATAAGAAGAATTGGATTCATGCTCCATTTCTCAATACCAACTGCTATAAACATACAGTCCATTGCGATTAGGGAACCAACTGAAATATCAATTCCACCTGTTAACATTACGCAGGTCATTCCGCAGGTTACACATAAGAGACCTGAGTTATTAATCAAAATATTTAATAAGGTCTGTAAATGTGTAAATCCTTTTTGAGAATATACTGCACATCCTGCTATGTACATCACAATAAATAATCCGATTGTGATAAGGAGAAGCAATGTGTTTCCATTAATTTTCTTTAATGTTTTCATTATGCCACACCTCCTTTTAATGCTGCTTTCCTAGCCTGCCTGCGGGCGAAGAAGGCTTTAACTGGAGGAGCCTGGATAGCTACAATTATGATAACGATAATTGCTTTGTATACAGGAGCCTGTTCTGTTGAAACACCCAGTGCATACAGGGTTGTTGTAATAGCCTGAATAGTATATGCACCAATGATTGAACCAGCAAGCCTGAACTTACCACCACCAAGGCTGTTGCCACCAAGGGCAACTGCAAGGATGGCATCAAGCTCGAAGTTAAGTCCAATGTTGTTTGAATCAGCGGATGTGATTCGTGAGCTTGCAATTATACCTGCAATGCCTGCACATAATCCACAAATTACATAGCAGATAAAAATAATCTTTTCTGATTTAACACCTGCAATACGAGATGCTTTTCTGTTGATACCAACACTCTGTACATAAAGACCAAGTGCTGTTTTCTTAAGTAAAATTGTTGCTATAAGGATGCATGCCGCAGCAATAATAATCGGTGTTGGAATAATTCCAATGTGTCCACCAAAGATACCGAATGAATCAACACGGACATACACGATTAAGTTATTACAGAATAATAATCCAATAGCTCTTGCAGCCGAATACAATATCAGTGTTGCGACCATCGGCTGTACATTCAGGAATGATACCAGAGCTCCATTAAATGCTCCACAGACACCAGCAAGAAGGATACCTGCCATTACACCTACAAAAAGTGGTACATTGTAGTGGCTTGTTGATGAAACACCAAATCCTGCAAGAAGCATACAACAGAAGGATGCTGCCAGTGACATTACAGAACCAACTGAGATATCTGTTCCAGCTGAGCAGGATACAACAAGCGTCATACCTATTGCAAGAATAGCAATCTCACTGCCACGATTTAATACATCAATTAATCTGCCATATAAAATCCCATTTCTCACTGAAATAGTGAAGAAGTTTAAGGCAAAGTTTCCGTTGGCAACATCATATATAATGTTAACTGCCATAACAAGAATCATACAGAAAATTGGCAGAAACAGCGGCTTGCTTATAAGCTTTTTCAATTTAGTCATTTTCTCCACCTCCTGCAATTCCGCTCATTACATTCTCCTGTGTAAGGTTCTCGGTAATTTCTCCTACTACCTGGCCATCTCGTAATATAATAAGCTTATTACATGTACGAATCATCTCTTCAATCTCAGAAGATATAAAGATAAGACTCTTTCCTTCTTTTGCGAGCTTTAATACAAGCTTCTGAATCTCTGTCTTTGTACCTACATCAATACCTCGTGTAGGCTCATCAAGAATAAGGAAATCCGGGTCTGTAGCAAGCCATCTTGCCAGAATAACCTTCTGCTGATTTCCTCCTGAAAGCTGACCAATCAGTGTCTCTCTGCTGGCAGTCTTAATCTGAAGCATCTCGATGTATTTATCAGCAATTTCAATCTGTTTGCTCATAGGTAAGAGGTGAAACATTCCACGCTTTGTCTGAAGTGCAAGAATGATATTCTCTCTGACTGACAAATCAGCTATAATACCCTCTGCCTTTCTATCATCCGGTAATAATCCCATACCAAGGTTCATTGCATCAATAGGAGCATTAATCTTAACCTTCTCTCCCTTAAATTCCAACTCACCCGTCTGATTTTTATCTGCACCATAGATTACCCTTGCGAGTTCACTACGTCCCGAGCCCAGAAGACCTGTCAGACCAACAACCTCACCCTTGTGGATTTGTAAATCAAATGGCTTGATTGTTCCCTTATGGCTCATGCCCTTGGCATTTACTACCAATGGTGCATCCTTGAAGTCGACGTTATCCTCAGTCTTTATAGCTGCCAAATCGTCAAAGTCTTTTCCCATCATAGCAGCTACCAGCTTAACTCTAGGGAGCTCTGCTATAGGATACTCACCGACTAATGTTCCATTTCTAAGTACTGTGATGCGGTCGCAGACCTCATATACCTGCTCAAGGAAGTGGGTAACGAATACAATCGAGACACCCTTATCCTTTAACTGACGCATCAGCTTAAATAATTTTGCTACCTCATTGTCGTCCAGTGAAGAAGTTGGCTCGTCAAGAATAAGAACCTTACACTCCATATCCACAGCTCTTGCAATGGCAATCATCTGCTGAAGTGCTAATGAGTAATCCTCAAGAGTTCTTGTAACATCTACATCCAGCTCCAATTCCTTCATAATTTTACTTGAGCGTGCTGTCATTTCCTTCCAGTCGATTGTTCCTAATTTTGTTCTTGGTTCACGACCGATGTATAAGTTTTCTGCCACGCTTAAGTTCGGACACAGGTTTACTTCCTGATATACTGTTGATATTCCTTTTTTCTGTGCATCAAGGGTTGAATGGTTAACAACTGGTCCATCAATTCCCTCCACACGAATTTCTCCTGCCTCAAAGGCATTAATTCCGGTAAGACATTTGATTAATGTAGATTTGCCGGCACCATTTTCACCCATGAGTGCCATAATTTCACCCTTACGAAGAGTTAAATCCACATTATCCAATGCTTTTACTCCAGGGAATGTCATGGATATTCCCCTCATGGTAAGCACTACATTTTTGTCCATAATAACACCCTTTCATAAAACGGGAGGAGCCCCAGTCGGATCTCCTCCCAGAATAAACATCACTAACTTTAATTAGTACTGCGCATCAATGATAGACTGGTCAACAACTGTGAGCTCCTGATCTTCTCCATTAACATTAATAGATGAGAGGATATCTTCGTTTACAAACCAATGCTCTGTCATGTATACTTCCTTCTCTGGTGTCTCGCCATTCTGCAGTGCCTGGATAACCTGCTCTACAAATGGAGCTGCAAGTGGGTTACACTCGAAATCTGCATTAATTTCACCAGCTAATACTTTCTCAAGACCTGCTGTACAAGCATCAAATGAAACTAAGATAACGTCTCCGTCAACACCATAAGATACACCAGCATTCTTCATAGCTGTCATAGCACCAAATGCTTCGTTATCGTTCTGACATACAACTACGTTAAACTGTCCATCATAACTCTTGCAGTAAGACTCCATAACTTCCTGTCCACCAGCTTCTGTGAAATCACCGCTCTGGGAATCAAGAATGTTCCATCCATTTGCATCTGCAATCTCTTTGAATCCTTCTGTACGTCCAATCTGAGCTGAAGCTCCTGTAGTACCTTCGATAACAAGTACATTCACATCGCTGATTCCCTTTGCCTCTGTGTAAGCCTTTAACCACTCACCTGCTGCAAGACCTTCTGTCTTGAAGTTAGATCCAACCCATGAAACATATTTGTCTGAATCTTCAATTGTACGATCGATTACGATAACAGGAATTCCTGCATCCTCGCACTCTGTAAGTACTGTATCCCATCCTGTTGAAACGATTGGGTCGATGATTATGTAGTCAACCTGCTGCTCGATGAAGCCTCTTACTGCCTCAATCTGTACTGCTGAATCGTTATCACAATCTACGAACTGTAAGTCATATCCGTTTGCCTCGCTGAATACTGTCTGGCAAGAGTTTGTAGATGCTGTACGCCAGTCAGACTCATGTCCAACCTGTGCAAAACCAATCTTGATTAAGTCTCCAGATGCTGCTGTATCCCCTGCTCCATCATCTGCTGCTGTATCACTTGTTGCTGCATCGCTTGTTGATGCATCAGATGTTCCTGTGTCAGATGATCCACATCCTGCTAACATTGTTGCTCCAAGAGCTGCACACATTAAAATACTTACTACCTTCTTTTTCATTTAAAAACCCTCCATAAAATTTTTATTATTTAACAAGTTCCTCTCTTGTTATGAGTACATTATAGTTCTCAGCATAATAAAAAAATACGGAGGGTTATTGGAAATATGTTTAATTTTTTATCATATTTTTTAATTTTTAGGACATATTTACCATAAGTTTTTTCGAAAAGTTTAATATTTTATTTATAAAGT
>ERZ1034946.909-NODE-909-length-11442-cov-49.528673_pt1 | contig 11442 bp, 8 predicted proteins | sample MGYA00520591_ERZ1034946 | MGnify/ENA primary metagenome ERZ1034946 (study PRJEB33766, sample SAMN09781753) | gut metagenome | biome: gut microbiome | host: Homo sapiens | place: Madagascar | study: EMG produced TPA metagenomics assembly of the PRJNA485056 data set...
TAAGCACGCCGCCAGCGTTCATCCTGAGCCAGGATCAAACTCTCATGTTAAAGTTTAAATCCAAACCAGAATCTCTGGCTTTCTAAATCAGAAACAAGTTCCTACCGGAATCTTGATTCAGGTTTTACTGTTTTTAAGGTTTGCTTTATTAAAAGCTGTTCGTTCATCTTTCGATGACTTGAAATTCAAAATCTTTCAAGGTTATTCACTGTTCAGTTATCAATGTTCTCTGTTGTTTTCAGCAACTCTGATATGTTATCATGATCATCTGCGCTTGTCAACAACTTTTTTATTTTACTTCGCTTTGAAGTGGTTTGTTATCACTTACTTGCGACAGCTTGTTAATAATAACAAACCACATTTCATTTGTCAACATCTTTTTTGACAAAAAATTACATTTTTTATGACATATCTTTTACGATCATAAATACATGTTTATAACATATCCTTTTTGATCAAAAAATCAGATCATACCTTCTTTGATCACATTGTGATCCCGCAGTACTTTTTCAATGACAGTTCCTTTTACCACACGGAGCAATGGTTTCTTCAATGCATTTAACGGTCCCGGCAATGAGATCTCAAGCGGGGACTTTCCGTCCATGAGTTTTACACTGCTGTCTAAGAGTTCGCGGATATCATAAACACTTCCCCAGACTTCAGGCACACCACGGTCTACACCAAGCAATCCATAAACAGCTTCCATTGCTGTTCTCACAGAATACTCTGTTGTGAATACGGTATCTCTCGGAGTCTCTGCAAACTGTCCTAAGAATGCAAAGTTCACGCAGCCGTCCGGGATAACATCCGGTCTGTCCCCTTTCGTTCTCGGCATAAAGAATGCTGTGATATACGGCATCATGGTCGGAACACAGATGGTGCTGTGTTCTGCCAGCTCTCCGATTTTTTCTGTCGGAACGCCCAGATGATAAAGCCACTCTTCTGTGATCTCTTTTCCGGTACATTCTTTCATTGGTTTCTTAATATAATCGCCCGGTACATCGGTAAATAATCCATAAACCCATACGCAGACCTGATTTTTATCCTGCTCTTTGAACTGTCCCTGACGGTTGATCGTCCAGCTTAACAGCCAGCTGGAATCCTGGCAGCTCACGATACCACCTGTCACAACTTTTCCGGTTCTCGGATCTCTCTTACAGATATCCATAATATAAGGAATGATCTTATCGTCTAACGTCGTGACGGTTGCAGATTCCCAGTTTGTTTTTGCAATATCAGAGCAGAATTTCTCCGGGTGTCCGAAGGACGGATCCTGTTTTGCAATATTTTTCCATAAATTCCAGCAGCCGCTTGTACGAACCTCTGCATCACCGTTTGGCGCATGATTCTGGTCTCCGTAAATAGTTCCCTCGGTACAGCTTCCGTTTGTGACAAATACGAGATCGTTTTCCGTTAATGTGATGCCCTCTTCCACACCTTTCACCTTACACTCGATTGTTTTTGCCACTTTCTTTCCATCTTTGATCTCAAAAATAACGTTGGTCACTTCTGTATTAAACTGGAAATCAACACCTGCTTCCTCCAGATATCTCTGCATCGGAAGGATCAGTGATTCATACTGATTGTATTTTGTGAATTTCAGTGCTGAGAAATCCGGCAGTCCGGCGATATGATGAATAAAACGCTGGAAATAAAGTTTCATTTCCAATGCACTGTGCCAGTTTTCAAATGCAAACATGGTTCTCCAATACAGCCAGAATGTGGAGTCAAACACTTCATCATCAAATACATCCTCGATCGTCTTATCGTAAAGATCCTCGTCTTTTGTCATGAAAAGTTTCATGATCTCCATGCAGCCTTTCTGACTTAAGTTAAATTTTCCATCAGTGTGCGCATCTTTTCCCTGTTTTTCCGTTGCACGGCAGAGAGAGTAGTTTGGATCTTCTTTATTTAACCAGTAATACTCATCCAGAACAGAAACTCCCGGCGTCTCAATGGATGGAATGCTCCGGAATAAATCCCACAGACACTCAAAATGATTTTCCATCTCACGTCCGCCACGCATTACATAACCTCTGGTCGCATCATAAATGCCATCACATGCTCCACCTGCAATGTCCATTGCCTCCAAAATATGGATGTGATCTCCCGGCATCTGTCCATCTCTTACCAGAAAGCAGGCTGCTGCCAGAGAAGCAAGACCGCTTCCTACAATGTATGCACTTTTTTCGTCAACCCCCTGCGGTTTCTTTGGTCTTGCAAAAGCTTCATAGTTACCGTTGGTATAATAAATGCCTTTGCTGTTTTTTTCATTTTTCCCACGCTCTGTATTGCGGTATTCCTGCTCAGGTGCATTTGCTGCCGCTTTTTTCACCTCATTTTTGACGTTATTCTTATGATTCTTTGCGGCAAGTGCCACGGCTCCTGCTCCTGCTGCAAGTGCAGCTACTCCAAGTCCAATGTTTTTCTTTTCCATGGTTCATTTCTCCTCTCATCGATCCTCTTTTTAGGCGTTTGCGAAACTCAATTTTATGTTATGAATATTACGAAAAGTTAACAAGATCAACGAAAACACGCTTCCGCTACGTGTCACTCGCAACGGTACTAAGAAGCCAGTCACGACTAGCAGTCGTTCCTGCCTTCTAAGAACCGGCGGTTCCCCAGTGTTTTCTTTTGCTCTTGTCAACTTTCCGTAATTCAATTCACATTTTCTAGGAGTTTCGCAATTGTCTAATCTATTTTTTGATGTCTCTATGATAGCTTGCCCCAAAATGATTGCCAATTTACAAAAAAGGTGAAATGATAAAATTTTTATCATTTCACCTTTTTTGTAAAAATCCTATGGGTGTCTGCGAAACGCCTCATAATATTCTTTCAATTGCTCAAATCTTCTTTATCGCAAATTATATTTTTTCATTCTCCTGTTCAAAATTCCGGATGGAATTGGCAATATTGCCATGCAACGTCACTGCGAGCAGATCTACGATTTTCTGATAATCCTCTTTCATTCCGCGGTCGATCCAGTCTAACATGATGCCGACAAAACCGTATTTGTAAAAATCAGCAATAAACTGTTTATCTGTTTCCGGCAGATGATCTCTGGAGCATTTTCCCTCGACAACATCCGCAATCAGCTGGTATGTCAGTTTGTATAGAAAGCTCTCGATCTTTTCACGTCTCACGGAATGATAGACGTTCATAATAAACGGCTTGTTTTCCAATACTGCCTCAAAAATCTGGGCAAAACCCTCCTGCCAGGTATCGTAAGTTTTCTTATCCCGCAGGGCTTTTTTGCCGTCTTCCACACATGCCCACTCCACCAGATCATAGATATCCTTGAAATGATAGTAAAATGCCATGCGGCTGATCCCGCAGTCCTCTGTCAGATCTGCGATGGTGATCTTATCAAAAGGTTTCTTTTTCAAAAGCTCTTTCAATGACGCTTCCAGTGCGATCTTTGTTGTGTTTGACATACACTTCTCCTGCAAATTTTTATCTTGACATAAATTGTTAGTAAGCTTACAATTCTTCTGCCTGCTACAATTTTATATATATTTGTACAAATAAGCAACTTTTTTATGGCTGCTATTATAATAATTGAAAGAGAGTTTATCAACATGACACAGAAAAAACAAATGACAAATCCACTTGGTACCGATAGAATTTCCACGCTGGTGGCACGTTTTGCTGTTCCAAGTATTATCGCAATGCTTGTCAGCGCAGTTTACAATATCGCAGACCAGCTTTTTATCGGAAACGCAGTCGGCACGCTCGGAAATGCTGCAACCAATATCGCCTTTCCACTCTCTATGCTCTGCACTTCGCTGGCACTGCTTTTTGGGATCGGCGGAGCAGCAAGCTTTAACCTTCATATGGGCGCTGGACGAAAAGAGGAAGCTCCTTATTATATCGGCAACTCCATCACTATGCTGCTCTCACTCGGATTTCTTTTACTGCTTATCACCGAACTGTTTTTAAATCCGCTGTTAGTGCTCTTTGGTTCCCCGGCAGATGTGCTCCCACTGGCAGAGCAATATGTCCGCGTCACAGCGGTCGGTTTTCCATTTCTGATCTTAACCATCGGAAGCGGTCACCTGATCCGTGCGGACGGCAGCCCGAAAATGGCAATGTTTGTCACGGTTTCAGGTGCTGTCATTAATATTGTCTTAGACGCACTGTTCGTATTCGGTTTCCAATGGGGAATGTACGGTGCTGCGTGGGCGACTGTCATCGGACAGATCATCTCCGCTGCGATCGCGATCCGTTACCTCATGCATTACCGCACCGTAACATTAGAACAACAGCATTTTATCCCTTCCGGGAAAGTTCTCGCACAGATCTGTTCCCTCGGCATGTCCTCAGGCATTAACCAGATTGCCATGATGATCGTGCAGATCGTCATGAACAACCTGTTAAAACACTACGGCGCACAGTCCGTTTATGGTGAATCCATCCCGATCGCCTGTGCCGGAATTGTCATGAAGGTAAACCAGCTTTATTTTTCTATTATTATCGGACTGTCCCAGGGAAGCCAGCCAATTGAAAGTTTTAATTACGGTGCAAAGCAATACAAACGGGTGAAGGACGCTTTCCTTCTCGCAGCGTCAGTCGGTGCGGTTGTATCCATTATTTCCTTTTTGCTGTTCCAGCTTTTCCCGAGACAGATCCTCGGTCTGTTCGGAAGCGGAAGCGAAGAATATTTTGAGTTCGGTGTCAACTATTTCCGAGCCTTCCTGTTCTTCACCTGGTTAAACTTTTTGCAGCCGATCTCCTCGACGTTTTTCAGTTCCATCGGAAAAGCGTACAAGGGAACTTTCCTCTCCCTGACCAGACAGATTCTGTTCCTGCTGCCGCTTATCGTTGCACTGCCGCATTTTTTCGGCATTATGGGCGTGCTTTATGCAGGACCGATCGCCGACCTTCTGTCCTTTGCAGTCGGCCTTAGCATGGTGATCGTTGAATTCAAACATATTAATAAGCTGGAAGCTGAACTGGCTTAATATTATCCTTTACCCCAACACCTTCTCCAGCTCCTCCACAACAATCTTAAGAGCTTTGATCCGGGCATATTTCTTGTCGACAGACTCTAAAATATGCCACGGAGCATAGGAGGTGCTGGTCTTTTGGATCATCTCATTGACCGCTGTCTCATACGCATCCCATTTGTCACGGTTGCGCCAGTCCTCGTCTGTGATCTTCCACTGTTTTTCCGGTGTATTCTGTCTCTCATTAAAACGCTCAAGCTGCGTATCTTTGTCAATCTGCACCCAGAATTTGATGATCACAGCGCCCCAGTCGTGAAGTTCTTTTTCAAATTCGTTGATCTCATTGTAAGCACGCATCCAGTCATTTTCACTGCAAAATCCCTCCAGACGCTCCACCATCACTCTTCCGTACCATGTGCGGTCAAAAATAGCGATATGTCCTGTTTTCGGCAGTCTCGTCCAGAAACGCCACAGGTAGTGTCTTGCTTTCTCATGAGGTTCCGGGCTTGCGATCGGATGAACTTCGTAACCGCGCGGGTCGAGCGCTCCTGCGATTCGTTTAATGTTGCCGCCTTTTCCTGCTGCATCCCAGCCCTCATAGGCAATGATGACCGGCACTTTTTTTCGGTAAAGACGATTGTGCAGCTCACCGAGCCGGTTCTGCAGTTCTTTCAGTTCTTTGCGGTACTCATCCGCCTCAATCTCTTTGTCCAAAGACACTTCTGCCAAAAGCGGCATCCGCACTAACGGAAAAACATTCTGTAAAAGAGGCACTGCCAGCTTCTGATTACTCAGCGCAATCTCGATTCCCTGTGTCAATGTCTCTAAAACCTGAAGTTCCGTCCATTTTCTCGACTTTGCATCAACAATGTACCACGGTGCAGACGGCAGATTCGTGTTCTTCATATAGGAAGAAAATGCCTCTTCGCACTTCTCATAATGACGGTTCTGCCAGAGATCATTTTTGCTGACGCGCCAGACTGTATCTTTTTCATGCTCCAAGTGTCCGATCCGTTTTGCCTGCTCTTTCTCCGGGATATGCAGGAAAAATTTCATGACCAGATAACCGTTATCGGTAAGCTGCCGTTCAAAACGTCGCACACTCTCGATCCGTTTTGCATAATCCTCATCGGAAAGTTTTCCGTGCAGCTCGTCTTTTACGATCTCGTCCATCCAGCCCGAATCGAGAAATACGAACTTTCCTTCTTCCGGGATCCGTCTGAAATAGCGGTATAAAAATGGCTTCCGGCGCTCCTCCTCACTCTTTTCCCCCATCGATTCCACCTTGAAGAAACGCGGATCGATATTCTGGATCACCTGGCCGATCACGGAACCTTTTCCGGCGGTTCCCCAGCCTTCCATGAGCACAAGTACCGGTATCTTCTGCTCTTTGATCAAAAGCTGCTGCTTTGCTAACTTTTCTTTTGCAGCGGCAAGGCGCGCCCTGATCTCCTCCTCCTCCGGTTTTTCCATTGCTTTCCATTCCTGCAGCATAAAAAAATCCCCCTTCTCTCACACTTTTTCGTAATCAATCCATATCTCCGCGATCACGTTCCGAAGATGCACGGATCTCTGCCTGTTACTCTGTTGTCATTCTTCTTTTAGTTTCTCTCAAAATTCCCGAAACATCAAGGCATTTTCACACTTTTTATATTTTTTTCAGAATTTGACAGTTTTATTCTTCTGCCTATATTTTCGTATACTTGTTTTCTTTTATAAGCGTTTCTTATGAATCATTTTTTTCTCCCTATTTTTTTGCATAAATGCAGGAAAACAGGAAAAACCTCCTTGCAATTTGTATTCTTACACGATATAGTTGAATCAACAATTTCGAGATGAAGTTTGCAGGAAAACGACGCAAGTCTACCGAAGGAGTAACACTCTCAGGTGCCGGTCATACCGGTGCAACTGTAAATGGATCGACTCTCTGGAGACGCCCGGATGAACCGGGGGCCGAAGGTGCAACATACGTTTTCGTATGAATCTCTCAGGCAAGCGGACAGAGAAGATATCTTAATTGCACACATAAGATTTCATTTTATATGAAGTTTTCTGATTATGTATCTTCCTATCCCATATATTTTTATATGGGATATTTTTCTGTCAGTTCATCCTGTTTCCGGTCATCATCCCATTTTCATTGCAAGATATTTTCTGTGATACTGCATGCACTCGATGTATATATTGAAAGAAAGATAGAGGATTAGAAACATGTGGAGTGTAATTAATGATTTTCTTGTCAATGTTGACAATTTTGTCTGGGGTGTGCCATTAATGGTGCTGATCATGGCGGGCGGCCTGCTGCTTACGGTGCGCCTCGGTCTGTTACAGATCCGGAAGCTTCCCCTTGCGCTGAAATGGATGATCCAGAATGAGGAAGAGGCAGAAGGCGAAATTTCCAGTTTTGCAGCTCTCTGTACTGCTTTGAGCGCAACGATCGGTACCGGTAATATCGTAGGTGTTGCAACCGCTGTCTGCGCCGGCGGTCCGGGCGCTCTGTTCTGGATGGTCGCAGCCGCTTTTCTCGGAATGGCTACCAAATATTCCGAAGGACTTTTAGCTGTCAAATACCGTGTCGTTGCTCCTGACGGTCACAGCCTTGGCGGTCCTTTCTATTATATTGAACAGGGAATGGGAAAAAACTGGAAATGGCTTGCAAAGCTTTTTGCATTTTTCGGCGTCTGTGTCGGACTTTTCGGTATCGGAACTTTCAGCCAGGTCAACGGTATCGCAAGTGCGATCAACGGTTTCTTTGATCCGGACAATGCACACTGCGTTAAGATCCTTCCTTTCCTCGGAGAATATTCCTGGTCAGTCGTGATCGCATCCCTGATCCTGACGGTCTGTGTCGCAGCCGTATTGATCGGCGGTGTAAAACGGATCGCAAGTGTGAGCCAGATTGTTGTACCATTTATGGCGATCCTTTATTTTGCTTTTGCCGTTATCCTGATCATCTGCAATATTACTGAAATTCCTGCAGCTATTAAAGTGATCGTAACCGCTGCTTTCACACCGAAAGCTGTTACCGGCGGTGCTGTCGGAAGTATGTTTGTCGCTATGCAAAAAGGTGTTGCCCGCGGTATTTTCTCAAATGAGGCAGGACTCGGAAGCGCCCCGATCGCAGCAGCTGCTGCACAGACAAAAGAGCCTGTCCGTCAGGGACTTGTCAGCATGACCGGAACTTTTATCGACACAATTGTAATCTGTACACTGACCGGACTCTCCATCGTCTTAACCGGCGCATGGCAGGTCGAAGGCTTGGAAGGTGTGGAAGTCACCACTTACGCATTCCAGCAGGGACTTCCTTTCCCTCCGGCCGTGTCCTCTTTTGTATTAATGCTCTGCCTTGTATTTTTTGCATTTACAACAATTCTCGGCTGGGATTATTACAGCGAACGCTGTCTTGAATATTTAAGCGGCGGTAATTTAAAACATGTGAAAGTCTACCGCTGGATTTATATTTTTGCAGTATTTATCGGACCATATATGACCGTCAGCGCTGTGTGGACGATTGCTGATATTTTCAACGGACTGATGGCTCTGCCAAATATGATCGCACTGTTCGCATTGAGTGGGGTTGTTGTCAGGGAAACAAAAGCGTTTTTTAAGAAACAAAGTTAGGCAATTGCGAAACTCCTTGTAGGCTTCTTTAAATTGTTCAAAATCAACAAAAATTTCGAAAACACGCTCTCGCTACGTGTCGCTCGCAGCGGTACTGCTCATTCTTCGCAGTACTTCGCAAATTCATTTAAAATCTGCTTCGCAGATAGGAATTTGCTCACACTTGAATCACTTTCGCACGGTCTGTGCAGTAAATGCACAGACCTGATTGAAAAAAGTTGTACCAGCCTTCTAAGTACCGGCGGCTCCCCAGTGTTTTCTCAATCTTTTATTAATTTTTCACAATTCAATTTAGGTTTTCGAGAGTTTCGCAATTATTTAATGTGTCACATTATAAACTTAGTTGTCATTTTTAGCTCATACGTAAAGAGGAGTGTGATAATTAATCACACTCCTCTAAAAATTTCTTTATAAAAAAGAGTTTTTCTGCTGGTTGTCAGCCTCGGTATCCAGTTAAGATACCCATAACGACGTGGAAATCATTAAGTCCCCCACGTGGACTACAACTGTAATGCTTTACATTACTATCTCAACCTTTTTGCCGCAAAAAGCTATTCCATTACATTTCCATCCAAAGTATTTTTAAGCCAGAACAAGATTTCTGAATTGTAGACTCTTCTGATTTCTTTGTTTGGAAGCGCTAATTCCATAAATGTGCCTATTTCAGTTTCTATTGCTTCCTTTACCGGCTTCAAATATCCCGCCATGAGCAAAAAGCTAAATATGCTGTCTGCGCCATCCGTTATTCTTGGGTAAATGACATCCATATTCAATGAAGTCTGCACATGTTTTCCCTGCATCAGTAAAATCAGGTCATCCGCAATTTCCGGTGTCAATGTTCTCATGATCTCACGAATGATCTCATTATCACTGGTGTTCGTCCAAAAAGGTCTCGGTTTACACTCATTATTAAAATAATTTGCTACTGACCACGGATTATATATTTCACGATTTCCAAATAAATATCCGTCATACCACTCCCGCAATTCATTCAATTTGTCCTCGCGTCCATAGTAAGCAGCCATAGCTGTTACTTCGTCTGATGTAAACCCAAAATACTCACTGTATTTTTCATCCAAAACAGAATTTACTACCAGATTATTCAATCCACTGAACAGATTCTCTTTTGAAACACGCAGTATGCCTGTAAGAACTCCAAATGCCAGTGCCGGATTATCCTTCAATCCGCCCGACATAAAATTTCTCATAAAAGTGATCACTTCATTATAAAACCCTTTTGAGTGTCCCTGCTGGATAGGTGTATCATATTCATCAATCAAAACCACAATCTTTTTGTTGTGATATTTTTCCAGCATCCGGCTTAAATTAAGCAACGCCCTTGTGTATTCAACATTGCTCAAAGTTCCTTTCTGCATCCTGTCGAGATAATCCTTCTCAACTACATCTAATCCATCCCATGAGAGAATTTCAGCATGGCGCATATATTCATCCCGTATCACAAGTCTTATAGCTTCCAGAGAATCTTTCCAGTTATCGAATTTTACATCTTTGAACGTGATATATATAACCGGATATGCTCCCTGCTGTTTTCGATAAAACTCACCGCAATCCCATATCTTTTTATCCTGAAAATATACAGAATTGTCCTCATCCGTTTTTTCAAAAAAGACCTTCAGCATATCAACTGCCAATGTTTTTCCAAATCTTCTTGGTCTGGTAAACAATGTGACAGCTGCATGATCATCTATTAAATCCCGGATCAAAAGAGTTTTATCTACATAATAGCTGTTTTTTACCGTATCAATGTATGATGTGCTTCCAACGGCACAGGGAAGTGAAACATTCTTTTTTTCAGTCATATTGTACCTCCGATCATCCGTAATTTGTTATTTTCATTTTTTCCAATGCCAACCCAATCAATCGATCCGCCTGATCTGCCATGAACAGCGGGATATTCAGCACATCATCGTCCAGTTTCAGATTGTCCAATGAGAAACGGATGCGAAGCCTGACCTTATCAGGGAACAGTTCCTTGAACTTCTTCATACTCTTGCTGGTTGTGCTGGCTTCGGATTTGACCTCCACAGGGAAGATGTCGTTCTCCCGCTGAATGAGGAAATCCACCTCGTAAGGTGGGTTGTTCTGGCTCCAATAACGGGGCATGACTTCAAACTGAGTAATTAAAGTCTGCAACACAAAGTTTTCGGTTAATGCGCCTTTGAATTCAGTAAACAGGCGGTTCCCTTCGCCAAAGGCAGTGGGAGCCAACTGTGCCAGACGGCGGAGCAGTCCCACATCTACCAAATAAATCTTGAAAGCAGACAAGTCATCGTAAGCTGCAATCGGCAAGCCGGGAGCTGAACTGCGATAAATTTTATGCACCAGACGGGCATCCACCAGCCATTGCAAAGCATCCTCGTACTCACGGGCTCGTGCGCCTTCCTTGACCACCTTATAGATAAACTTCTTGTTCTCCCTTGCCAGTTGAGAAGGAACAGACTTCCAAATCATTGAGATTTTCGGGAACTCGCTGAGATTAGGATGCCTGGCAAAATCACGCTCATAGGCTCCAATGATTCCGGACAATGCTTCCTGCATGGCAGAAACATCCCGTGCCTCCGTCCACATCAATACCGACTCCGGCATACCACCGGTGACATAGTACATCTTCAGCTTCTCATACAGCGGATTAAAGAAGGCGTCAGGGATAGGTTCAAGGGTATCCACCTGTTCCAGATACTGCGCCAGATTTTCATCACCGTTGGCAAGTAGAAACTCAGCGAAGGTCATTGGGTCAATCTGCATGAAGTTGACCTTGCCTACTGGAAAAGAGGAAGGCTTCGCCAAGGCGATACCTAACAGAGAACCGGCGCAGGCAACATGGTACTGCGGTGCGTTCTCGCAGAAATATTTC
>ERZ1034946.912-NODE-912-length-11431-cov-7.206663_pt1 | contig 11431 bp, 8 predicted proteins | sample MGYA00520591_ERZ1034946 | MGnify/ENA primary metagenome ERZ1034946 (study PRJEB33766, sample SAMN09781753) | gut metagenome | biome: gut microbiome | host: Homo sapiens | place: Madagascar | study: EMG produced TPA metagenomics assembly of the PRJNA485056 data set...
CTTCTTTTCTTTCTTCTCTTTTTTTGCGGCTTTGGCCCGCTCGGTGGCTTCCAGGCAGAATTCCATCTGGGAATTTATCAGGGTTTTTCCCCGTTTGTCCTGCTTCTCATAGAGACCGGAGGGCTTAAGGATATGCGCTTTTACATTGTCACGGAATTCCAGATCCAGCACATGTTTGATCTCGTCCTTGATTCCCTCATCTTCCACAGGGAAAACAATCTCCACACGACGGTCAAGATTACGTGGCATCCAGTCTGCACTTCCCATGTAGATCTCATCGGAACCACCATTGTGGAAATAGAAAATCCGGCTGTGCTCCAGGAAATTGCCGACAATGGAACGCACATGGATATTTTCACTGATACCCGGAATGCCCACTTTCAGACAGCAGATACCACGAACCAGAAGATCGATCTTTACACCGCAGGAAGAAGCGTAATACAGTGCCGCCATGATCGCAGGGTCACACAGGGAATTCATCTTCGCCACAATGTGGGCCTCTTCTCCGTCTTTCGCATGCTGCGCTTCTCTCTCGATCATTTTTACAAAACGGTCTTTCATCCAGATGGGCGCAACGATCAGGCGGTTCCAGCGTTTCGGCTCGGAATATCCGGAAAGCATGTTAAACACAGCAGTTGCATCCTCACCAAACCGCTCATCACAGGTAAAGATACCACAGTCTGTATAAAGCTTGGCTGTGGAATCATTATAGTTTCCGGTTGCCAGATGCACATATCTGCGGATTCCGTTTTCTTCTCTCCGCACAACAAGGGTGATCTTGCTGTGTGTCTTCAGGCCTACCAGACCATAAATTACATGGCAGCCTGCTTTTTCCAGCATTTTTGCCCAGACGATATTGTTTTCCTCATCAAAACGAGCTTTCAGCTCCACAAGAACGGAAACCTGCTTGCCGTTTTCTGCTGCCTGTGCCAGTGCCGCGATGATGGGGGAATTGCCGCTGACACGATACAATGTCTGCTTGATTGCCAGTACATCCGGGTCTTTTGCCGCCTGGCGCACAAAATTCACCACCGGATCAAAACTCATATATGGGTGATGGAGGAACACATCCCCCTCCCGGATCACCTGGAAAATATCTTTATCATTCTGGAATGCCGGTACTGCCGCCGGTTTATACTTCGGCTCTTTAAACTGATCATATCCGTCAATACCGTAAACCTTCATCAGCATGGTCAGATCCAGCGGTCCGTTGATAAAAAAGATATCGTCGCCGTGAACCTGAAACTCCATTTTCAGGATATCCAGAAGTCTCGGGTCCATCTTATCTTCCACTTCCAGACGGATCACCTCGCCCCACTGGCGCTTTTTCAGCTGTTTCTGGATCTCCACCAGAAGATCCTCCGCCTCATCCTCATCGATGGAAAGATCTGCATTACGCATGATCCGGTACGGATGTGCACAGATCACATCGTAGCTTAAAAACAGTTTGTCGATGTTCCGCTCAATGATCTGCTCCAGAAGCGTTACCGTTGTATGACCTTTTTTTTCGGAAGGGATGATCACCACTCTCGGAAGCACGGAAGGCACCTGCACGGTGGCAAAATCTATCTCTTCTTTTCCTTTTTTGGTATCTTTTCTGGAAAGAAGTGCTCCGATGTTCAGTGTCTTGTTACGGATCAGCGGAAATGGTCTGGAAGAATCCATTGCCATGGGTGTCAGAACCGGATATACATTATCCTCAAAATACCGGTCCACAAATTCTTTCTGTTTCTCGGAAAATGCCTCATGCTCAAAGATCACATGAAGTCCTGCTTTTTCAAGGGCAGGAACCAGAGACCGGTTTAATGTACTGTACTGTACGTGAACCAGATCATGGGTCTGCTGGCTGATGGCTTTCAGCTGCTCTTTGGCTGTCATTCCCGCAATGTCCGTTTTTTTGTACCCTGCATGAACCTGGTCTTTCAGGGATGCCACACGGACCATATAAAATTCATCCAGATTGGATGAAGTAATACTCAAAAATTTCAGTCTCTCAAACAGAGGCAGATTTTTGTCCCTGGCCTCACTGAGTACGCGGTCGTCAAATTTGATCCAGCTCAGCTCTCTGTTTACAAAATATTCCGGTTTGTCAAATTCCTTAAATTTCATACAAAAACCTCCTCCGTTATCTTCTTCCTTTCCGTCTCATTACAAGCCGGATGCCAAACACCTCTTCAAAAAATTCCTTTTTATCCTTCAGAAGACCCAGTTCCAGGGAAACATCTTTCGCAGAATCCACTACCAGATAAAGAATTCTGTCCTTCAATGTTACATTGAGAGCTTTTACCTTCTGGTAATGGCTTCTGTCCATGGCATTGGCCAGACGGAGAATGGCTGTCAGCTTCGCTGTCAGGAGATAATTTTCCCTGTTCATGGAAGTTTCACGGTTGATTTCTTCGTAGCAGCCGAATTCTCTGGTATTATACCGCACCGCACTTGCGATCACCTGCCGTTCCTCTGTGGAAAGGCCTATGATCTCCGTCGCCATGATGATCCGGTAGGAACATTCTGCAACATCACTCATACTGATATATTTTCCGCAGTCATGAAGAAGAACCGCAATCTGCAGAAGAAGGCGTTCACGTTTTCCCATGCCATGGATTTTTTTTGTACTGTCAAAAATATCCAGTGCCAGATCGGTGGTTCCTGCAATATGATTCTTTCCACTGGAATACCTTTTGGCAATATTTGCGGACGCCACCAGGATATCATTTTCAAAATTGTGGGCGCTTTTCAGATATTTGTTTTTTTCCGCATAATCATAGGCAATTCCATCCAGAAGAGAAACACCGGGGATCCACAGTGCTTCCGCCTGAAAAATTTCTATGAAATTTCGGATAATAACCATATTCGGCACAATCAGGGAAGCATATTCCGGTTCCAGCCCCATGGATTCTGCAAGATCATAGTCGGACATGTTTACGATAGTCTCGTATTTTTTCAGGAACTCTTCCTTTGTGATCATATTCTCCCCGGATCTGTCCTGAAAAATCGTATCTGTGAGAAAATCTCCCATCAGGATCAGATTGGAAATTTCTTTATCCTTAAGATAAAGCCGCTGGAAACACATCAGGTCGTTGCGGATAAATTCCTCTACCAGCCGGTCATAATGTGGAGTCGTTTTCTCCAGTTCTTTCAGCCGTTCACGGATACGAAGACTTCCCATACGGATACTCTGAGTCAGTACGAGAGCATCTTTGTCAAAGAGAGAAATCTGCAGGTTTCCACCTCCGATGTCCAGAATTGCCGTGCCTTTCTGAATGGCTTTTTTGAAGCCGGATTCAATGGCTGCAATGGATTTATATCCCAGAAAATGCTGCTCCGCATTGCTTAAGATCTCCACACGGATCCCGGTTCTCTGGAAAATCTGTTCCAGAATAATCACCGGATTCTCCAGTTCTCGCAGGGAGCTTGTGGCACACGCACGCCAGCTTTCCACCCCAAAGTCAGCCATCATGCGTTTAAAATCATCAAGGATCCCACAGAGTTCATCCACAGTTTCCATCTCAAGCCGTCCAGCCGCATAAGTTCCCCGCCCCAGTTCCAGCTGGTAACGAACGTCATTAATCTCCCGGAAACCGGTCCGCTTTGACATTTCAAAAATCTTCATGCTGACTTCATAGGATCCTATATCAATTGCCGCAAAGGTTGTCACCGCCATAGTTCATCATCCTTTCCCCCAATACACAGGTGGACTATTTTCTCTTTTCTTCCTCTGTTCCCACAATGTAATCAATAAACTGCTGTGCGGCACGTCCGGTCAGTCCGCCGTGGGAAAGCTCCCACTGGTTGGCTTTCAGAAGAAGCTCATCCTCCGGCATGGTAACGCCATAACGGGCTGCCAGTGTGCGGACGATCTCCTGGAACTGTTTTTTGTCCGGTTTGCCAAAATAGATACGGACTCCAAAACGATATACCAGGGAAAGTTTCTCCTGTACGGTATCGGAAGAATGCAGATCGTCTTCATCTGCGATCTCCAGCTTGTCTGCCGCACGTTCACGCACAAGATTACGTCGGTTACTTGTTGCATAGATCAGGACATTGTCCGGTTTTTTCTCAAGACCGCCCTCGATCACTGCTTTCAGATATTTATATTCGATCTCAAATTCCTCGAAGGAAAGATCATCCATGTAAATAATAAAACGATAGTTACGGTTTTTGATCTGGGCGATCACTTCATTAAGATCCTGGAACTGATGCTTGTAGGCCTCAATGATACGGAGTCCCTGATCATAATACTGGTTCAGGATACCCTTGATACTGGAAGATTTACCGGTTCCCGCATCACCGAAGAGAAGGCAGTTGTTGGCCTTTCTTCCCTGGACAAACGCTTCTGTGTTGTCGATGAGTTTTTTCTTGGCGATCTCATATCCTACCAGGTCATCGATCTTCACATGTGCGATCCTTGTGATAGGCTGGATCTCTACCTTGCCGTCCTCGTCATGACCAATACGGAATGCCTTGTGAAGGCCCAGCTTGCCAACGCCGAAATCTTTGTAGAAGGATACCATGTCATCCATGAATTCTTCGGTTGTGGTGGCTGCTGCCAGAGTTTTGCTCATCTGGCAGATACGGTCACGGATCCTGGTATTAAAGAGCTTACTGTTCTCATCCGGTGTCTGATAGTCACAGATCACCTTGCAGCATGCTGTCCCGAACACTTTATCAAAGACTGTGATATCAAAATCGTACAGTTCCTTGAAGATCTGGAAATCATTTTTTGCCAGCTCATTGATGCTGCCTTTGATGGCTCCCCGGATCTCGCTTGCCATGCTGAAAGCGTTCTCATGATTTACCAGAAGGAATGTAAGATATGTATGCCAGATATTTCCGGAAAATCCATACATTCCTGCCAGTTCCACCAGCCCGTTGACACTTTTGAAAAACTGGTCTTCTTTTGCCTTGAGAGCTTCTTCATCAGATTCATAAAGATTGATAAGCTCTGTCATATCGTTCAGTATCTCACCGTTTGAAAAATTACGGTAAAGGATACATTCCTGAATTCTTGCTAACATAATAATAAAACTCCTCTGTATCTTAATAATTTCCAAGAACGCGGAGAACATTCGCCTCCGCCTCGATTCCTCTTAATGCATTCTCCACAGCGCTTTCGCCAAGTTTTCCTGTGAAGTCCACGAAGAAACGGTATTCCCAGGATTTTCCCGGGATCGGACGTGATTCGATCTTGGTCATGTTCAGTCCGTTGTAGATGATGTGGGAAAGCATGTTGTAAAGGGTTCCGCTTTCATGAGGCAGCTCAAAACAGATGCTGATCTTTCCGGCTTTTTCCTCATACTCCGGTTTCCGGCTTACAATGATGAAGCGTGTGGAGTTTGCTTTTTCCCGGCAGATGTTTTCCGCAAGGACCTTAAGGCCGAATACCTCGCCTGCCTCACGGCTTGCGATGGCTGCCACACCTTTATCTCCCACTTCGCTGACCTTTTTGGCTGCGCCTGCGGTGTTTTCCACTTCTTTCTTTTTCCAGGACGGGTGCTCTTCCAGAAAGGCTTTGCACTGAGCAAGTCCCTGTGGATGGGAGCAGACTTCCCTGATATCTTCCACCGTTGCATCCGGCATTCCAAGAAGCACATGATCCACACGGATGATCTGCTCACCTACGATATAAAGTTTGTATTCCATGAGAAGGTCGTAGATATCAGCCACGATACCTGCGGTGGAATTCTCGATGGGAAGTACCGCATAGTCTGCTTTTCCGTGGGTTACATCCTCCATGGCTGTACGCCAGGTTTTTACGTGATAGCTTTCGATATTTTTTCCAAAGTACTGGCGCATGGCAGCATAGCTGTAGGCTCCCTCTACTCCCTGGAATACAACGGTTGCGTTTTCAAGGGGAACATGCTTTACAGTTGTAAAGTTACGTTCTCCGTAAATTCCATGTTCTGTAAGCAGCTGGTATTGTCTCTTGCGGCTGATAGCCATAATCTGGCGAAAAAGCTCCTGCACGCCAAGGCTGTTAAAGTCTCCGTGGGCTTTTTCTTTCAGGGTATGGATTTTCTGGCTCTCACGTGCCGGATCCAGTACCTGTTTGCCTGTTTTTATTTTGTATTCAGCGACTTCTTCACTCACCTTCATTCGTTTTTCAAAGAGACGTACGATCTCGCTGTCGATCTCATCGATCTCGTCTCTGTATCTTTCCAAATCTGTCATTCATTTCCTCCGTTATGTTTCCTGATAATTTCTGTAAGATCCCCCAAAAATGCCAGGGAACCAAAAGCAATGATCACATCCTCTTTTCCTGCCAGATGATAGGCCTCTGCCACTGCAGATTCGATGTCATCAAAAGGCCTTACATCGGAATGAAACTCCCGCACTGCGTCTGCCAGCTCCTGGGGCGTCAATGCCCTGGGGTTGTCAGGTGCCGCAATGGTGAGGATGGTATCTGCATATTTTTCTGTTTTCTGGATGACTTTGCGGTAATCTTTGTCACGGAACATTCCCATGATATAGATGATCCTTTTTCCCTTAAAATACCGTTCAATGGATGCTGCCAGCATGTCTGCCGCCGCAGGGTTATGAGCTCCGTCAACCACAAAATCCGGCTTCGTTCCAAGAAGAGCAAATCTTCCCGGCCAGGTGGTACGTTTCAGTCCATCCTGTCTCTGACGTAACGTTGTGGGGTATCCCTGCTCATTCAGAATTTCCAGTGCACGAAGCGCTGCCACCGCATTTTCTTTCTGGTAGGCTCCTGCCAGGGATATCGTGTACTTCTCATCTTTATAAAGAAACGTCTGGCCGGTTATGGATGCTTCCAGTACTTTTGCACAGTCCCGGTCTGCTACTTCGTATGGTACATTCTGTTCTTCGCATACTCTTCGTATGACCGTTTCTGCTTCCGGCTGCTGTTTTACCGTCACCATATGGCTGTCCGGTTTAATGATGCCGGCCTTTTTTTCTGCTATCTCGCCCAGGGTATTTCCAAGAAATGCCGTATGATCCATACTGATAGATACCAGAATGGAAAGAACTGTGGTACGGATAATGTTGGTGGCATCCAGATCGCCGCCCATACCAACTTCCATTAATACAAGATCGCATTTCTCATCCTGAAAATAAAGAAATGCGGCTGCTGTTTCAATTTCAAATACTGACGGATGCGGCTTGCCTTCTTTTACGATCTCATCGATCACTTCCGCGATCCTTGTCACATATGCTGCAAATTTCTCTCTGCTGACAGGCTCTCCGTTTACTTCCATTCTCTCTCTGTAGGAATAGACAGCCGGGGAAATGTATCTTCCCACACGATAGCCTGCACCTGATAAAGCGGAATACAGATATGCGATCACAGACCCTTTTCCGTTGGTTCCCGCTACGTGAACATACTTCAGTTCATCCTGGGGATTTCCAAGCCGCCTCATCAGCTCCCTCATATTTTCCAGTCCCAGAACAATCCCTTTTTTCAGTTCTGCGGCTCTGATGTAGGCACGACTTTCTTCATAATTCATCGTCTGTTTTCTCCTTCCGCATGTGTTGAAAATATAAATAATTTCGTTCATTATAACCCACGTGTATATTTTTTTCAAGGCAGGGGAGACTATTAAAGATGCTTTTCCACGTTAAATATATATAAAGTTAAACTTCCCATTTTCTGCTTTCGAAAAGAGAAGTTTTTTTGCTGATGAGAAGGAGCTTTAAGATGCAAAAGAAGGATTTTTTTCTTTGTGGTTTTACAGGCTGGTGTCTGGAAATTTTCTGGACCGGTCTTCATTCTCTTTTCACCGGAAACTTTACCATGATGGGCAAAACCTCTCTTCTGATGTTCCCGGTTTACGGTCTTGCAGCCCTGATCCGGCCGGCTTACTGTAAACTCAAAGGTTTTCCGGTTATGGTACGGGGAGTTTTTTACAGCTGTGGGATTTTTTTCGTGGAATTTTTAAGTGGATCTTTTTTCCAGAAGCTTCATATCTGTCCCTGGGACTATTCTCACGTTCCACTCCAGTATAAAGGGGTGATCCGGCTGGACTATGCTCCCTTATGGTTTCTCACCGGTCTCTTTTTTGAATGGCTTCTTCGACAAAATCCTCGGAAAATCTCTTGAAAATCTCACAGTTATATTATATGATAACTGGAAGGAATCTGATTTCCAGTAAATAATTGGAGGTACAACATGAGACATTTAATGAGTCCGTTGGATTTCTCGGTTGAAGAGCTCGAGAAGCTTCTGAATCTCGCCGATGACATCGGGAAAAATCCCAAAAAGTACGCGCATACCTGTGATGATAAAAGGCTTGCGACACTGTTTTATGAACCAAGTACACGTACACGTTTAAGTTTCGAGGCAGCCATGATGAATCTTGGAGGAAAGGTTCTTGGTTTTTCTTCCGCTGATTCCAGCTCCGCTTCCAAGGGCGAGAGTGTTGCCGATACCATTCGCGTTGTTTCCTGCTATGCAGATATCTGTGCTATGCGTCACCCGAAAGAAGGTGCTCCGCTTGTAGCTTCTATGGCATCCAATATCCCGGTGATCAATGCCGGTGACGGTGGCCACCAGCATCCTACTCAGACATTAACTGATCTTTTAACTATCCGTTCCCTGAAAGGCAGACTTGACAATATCACAATTGGTCTCTGCGGCGATCTGAAATTCGGACGTACTGTTCATTCTCTGATCGAAGCTCTGGTTCGCTATGAAAATGTGAAATTTGTCCTGATCTCTCCGGAGGAACTTCGTATTCCAAGTTATATCCGTGAGGATGTGCTGAAACGTAACAATGTGGAATTCGTTGAGGAGGAACGTCTGGAGGATGCTCTTCCAAGTCTTGATATCCTGTACATGACCCGTGTTCAGAAGGAGCGTTTCTTCAATGAAGAGGATTATGTCCGCATGAAAGATTTCTATGTTCTGGACAAACAGAAACTGGAACTTGCACCGAAGGATATGTATATTCTTCATCCGCTTCCGCGTGTCAATGAGATCTCTGTTGAAGTGGATTCTGATCCGCGTGCCGCATATTTCAAACAGGCCCAGTACGGCGTTTATGTACGTATGGCCCTGATTCTTACTTTACTGGAGGTGGAACTGCCATGTTAAACGTAGGTGCTCTTCGTGAAGGTTATGTTCTGGATCATATCAAAGCCGGCAAGGCTATGACTATTTATCATGACCTGAAACTGGATAAACTGGACTGTACCGTTGCCATTATCAAGAATGCCCGCAGCCAGAAAATGGGCAAAAAAGATATCATCAAGGTTGAATGCCCCATCGAGGATCTGGATCTGGATATTCTTGGTTTTATCGACCATAATATTACGGTAAATATTATTAAAGACGAGAAGATCGTTGCCAAGAAAGAGCTGAAGCTTCCGAAACAGGTTGTGAATGTGATCAAATGCAAGAATCCTCGTTGCATCACTTCCATCGAGCAGGGACTGGATCAGATTTTTGTTCTTGCTGATGAGGAAAAGGAAGTTTACCGGTGTAAGTATTGTGAGGAGAAATATAGCGGTAAACGGAATAAATAGATTTTTTTGACTGTATAACTGTATTAACGAACGGACGCGTCCGGTCCCCGGTTCGATATTCGGCTGTTTCGGAGTCTAGGAATACTACGGCTCCTGCAAAGGCCTGAATATCGAACCGGGGATCGGGCGCTGTTTTTTGGCTGTTGCATGGATGTTTTTATTTTAGCTCGTTCGACGTTTGGTTTTTTGGGTAATAATTGTATAGTGAAATGTATCAGTTTTATATCTTTGTCTTATGTCAAAATATTTTATTGTTGACTTTATGTGTTAGATATTTTATTCTGTTTGAAACAGATTTACATTTTCGAAAGGAATTGTCTGTATTACATTTTTAGTTTTCTATTTTTATTCTTATGTTCCACCGATTCTGGTATTTTTTCATTTTATCAAGTTTATATATACATAGCTGTTACGCAAAGGAAAATGTATTGTCTGTTTTTATTTTTTCTGTTATATTATAATCAGACAATTTCTTTCTTGTGTCTTTTTGCAGAAAGGATTTTTTATGACACGGAAAGAAATGATTACAAATGATAAAATCGGTTCTGCAACTGTAGTTCAGCATGAGGATGCGGTTTTAAAAATTGCCGCTCAGTTCTTTGCTAAGGAGTTGCTTCCTTATCTTGGTATTGATGGGAAGGTTATATCTTCTGCTCCTACAGAGTCCATTGTCCTCAATCTTAAGAAATTCTATGAAGATATCAATCTTATTATGGAAGATGGTACATGGAAGCATTTTGAGTTCCAGAGCAAGAATGAGGGAATTCCCGGTTTGAAACGTTTTCGTTCCTATGAAGCTGTGACCAGTTATCAATATGATGTTTCTGTCACCACATACGTTTTTTATTCGGGAAATATACGGAATCCGGTCACTTCATTTACCGAAGGAATAAATACTTATCATGTTATTCCGATCATAATGAAGGATCACAGTGCAGATAAACTGATCAAAACGCTGAAAGAGAAAGCTTCTTCTGGAGACATTCTTACAAAAGCTGATCTCGTTCCACTGACTCTGATTCCTCTGATGGACGGGCAGCTTTCCCAAAAAGAACGATTTCTTCAGGCATTTTCTCTGACTGAAAATACAAAAGATATTCCATCGGAAGATCTTCAGAAAATCGAGGCAATGATCTATACCATGGCAGATAAGTTTCTTGAAAATGATGATTTTGAACATGTTAAGGAGGGAATTCGTATGACACGTTTGGGTCAGATGCTGTTTAATGATGGTTTTAATGACGGTTTCAATAATGGTTCCCAGAAAAAGCAGCTTGAGATTGCCAGAAATCTGATAGGGAAACTCAGTGATGCTTCTATTGCTGAAACTACAGGTTTGCCTTTGGATGTGATTCTGAAACTGAAAAAAGAACAAACTATGAAAGTATAAAGTTTCTGACGTTCTTTACCAAAAAAGCAACTGCTATTTCGCGGATCTATAAACTGGCCGCAAAATACAGTTGCTTTTATTTATATGCTTATTTATTATACACAGTCAGACCGATAAGCCGGGTTATGTCGTTGAGTGATCATCTATCTAGGCCTTCCGTTGCCAGAAGGCTCCAGCGACCTACCTGAAAGCACGACGGGCCGCCGTATGGCTTTCTTCTCGGTCTTGCTTCGAATGGAGTTTACATGTGCCCGCTCTGTTACCACAGCGGCGGTAGTCTCTTACACTGCCTTTCCACCCTTACCCCGCAAAGGAGGCGGTTTATTTCTGTTGCACTGGTCTGGGAGTTACCTCCACCGGACGTTATCCGGCATCCTGCCCTGTGAAGCCCGGACTTTCCTCGTCTGGACCCTTTCGTCTGTCCAGCCGCGATCACCTGGCCTGGCTGCGCATCTGATATTTTAGCACAGGTACGCAAACTTGTAAAGTTTGTTTTTTTTACATTGCCATGTGGGCGGATGGCTGCGCAGGTCGCATTTCAATGCGGTAAGTGCGAGGGAA
>ERZ1034946.917-NODE-917-length-11365-cov-4.048364_pt1 | contig 11365 bp, 10 predicted proteins | sample MGYA00520591_ERZ1034946 | MGnify/ENA primary metagenome ERZ1034946 (study PRJEB33766, sample SAMN09781753) | gut metagenome | biome: gut microbiome | host: Homo sapiens | place: Madagascar | study: EMG produced TPA metagenomics assembly of the PRJNA485056 data set...
AGACGCCAAGTAGTCCAGGTTCTGCCAGAGGATTTTCAAACAACGCCTGCATTACAGCGCCGGATATAGCCAACGCAGCACCAACCAGCAATACAGCCAGCGTACGTGGCAGGCGAATTTGCCAGACGAACAGTTCGCCACGAGGAGTAAACCAGTCACCTGGCGAGATCCATTGTTCACCGGCGCAAAGGCTTAAGAGAAGCGCCAGCAGCATCAAAACTGACAGGCATAATAACCAGCGAATATTTTGTCGCTGTTGTTGGCGGGCAAGTGTCAGCATGGTATCCGTTCTGCTGAAGTGTCATGGCGTTGATTTTACGGTGACTCTTCGACAGTGAAAAGAAAAAAGGCCGCAGAGCGGCCTTTTTAGTTAGATCAGATTACTCGTCTTTGGGCGAAGCGTTTTCGACCCGGCTTTTTAACTTCTGCCCGGGTCTGAAGGTCACCACGCGCCGTGCTGTAATGGGAATATCCTCGCCCGTTTTCGGGTTACGTCCCGGGCGTTGATTCTTATCACGCAGATCGAAGTTACCAAAACCAGAGAGTTTCACCTGTTCGCCGTTTTCCAGAGCGCGACGGATCTCTTCGAAAAACAGTTCAACCAGTTCTTTGGCATCCCGCTTGCTAAGCCCAAGCTTATCAAACAGATATTCTGACATTTCAGCTTTTGTAAGCGCCATAGGTTCAATCCCTCAATGATGCCTGGAATCGCTCTTTTAATGCCTCTACACATTTGGCGACGGTAGCGGCAATCTCCTCTTCTTCGAGTGTACGGCTGGTATCTTGCAGGATCAGGCTTATGGCGAGGCTCTTATACCCCTCCGCAACACCCTTACCGCGGTACACGTCAAATAAGTTTACGCCAACTACCTGATTTACGCCAACTTTCTTACATTCGGATAAAATATCCGCTGCGGGAACGTTTTCTGCGACCACCACCGCGATGTCACGACGGTTCGCCGGGAAGCGAGAAATCTCGCGCGCCTGAGGCACCACGCGGTCTGCGAGCTTGTTCCACTCCAGTTCGAACACCAGAGTGCGACCGTTAAGATCCAGTTTACGTTCCAGTTCAGGATGAACAACCCCAACAAAACCAATACGTTCACCTTTCAGATAAATCGCTGCGGATTGCCCCGGATGCAGTGCCGGATTCGCTTCTGCACGGAACTCAACCTCATTCAGTTTACCGGTCAGGTCGAGAACGGATTCAAGATCGCCTTTCAAATCATAGAAATCAACGGTCTCTTTTGCCAGGTTCCAGTGCTCTTCGTAACGGTTACCGCAAATCACACCGGCTAACATCAGATCCTGACGAATGCCCAACGGTGCCTGAGTATCTGGTACGAAACGCAGACCGCTTTCGAAAATGCGTACACGGTTCTGCTGACGGTTCTGGTTGTACACCACGGTTGCCAGCAGGCCGGTCCACAGAGAAAGACGCATTGCTGACATTTCAACAGAGATCGGGCTTGGCAGCAGTAAGGCTTCAACGCCTGGATGGATCATCTGCTGCACTTTCGGATCAACGAAGCTGTAGGTGATCACTTCCTGATAGCCTTTGTCGTTGAGCAGCGTTTTTACGCGCTTGAGCGACAGGTCAGCTTCACGGTGAATCCCCATAATCAGGCTTGCCTGTACCGGCTCATCCGGGATGTTGTTGTAGCCGTAAACACGCGCGACTTCTTCGACCAGATCTTCTTCAATCTCCATATCGAAACGCCAGCTCGGCGCAACTGCCTGCCACTCGTCTTTGCCTTCGGTCACTTCGCAGCCGAGACGACGCAGAATGTCAGTTACCTGCTCATCCGCAATATGATGGCCGATCAGGCGATCCAGTTTGCTACGACGTAAAGTGATGGTTGCACGCTTCGGCAGCGTTGCTTCGTTGGTGATATCAATTACCGGACCAGCCTCACCACCGCAGATGTCGATCAGCAGACGGGTCGCACGTTCCATCGCTTTGTGCTGCAGTGCCGGATCAACGCCACGCTCATAACGGTGAGACGCATCAGTATGCAGGCCATGACGACGAGCACGACCGGTGATAGACAGCGGGCTGAAGAAAGCGCATTCCAGCAGAACGTTTTGCGTTTCGTCATTCACGCCAGAGTGTTCGCCACCAAATATGCCGCCCATCGCCAGCGCCTTGTTGTGGTCGGCGATGACCAGGGTGTCAGCATTCAGCTTCGCTTCAGTGCCATCAAGCAGTACCAACGTTTCGCCCTCTTTCGCCATCCGCACCACAATGCCGCCTTCAATGCGATCTTTATCGAAAGCGTGCATCGGCTGGCCCAGTTCGAGCAGCACATAGTTGGTGACGTCAACAACTGCATCGATAGAACGGATCCCGCAACGACGCAGTTTTTCTTTCATCCACAGCGGAGTTGGCGCTTTAACGTTAATGCCTTTTACCACACGGCCAAGATAACGCGGGCAGGCTTCCGGCGCTTCGACTGTAATCGGCAGCGTGTCGTCGATGGTCGCACCAACCGGAACGATTTCCGGTTGAACCAGCGGCAGCTGGTTCAGCACGGCAACGTCACGCGCAACACCAATGATGCCTAAGCAGTCGGCACGGTTTGGCGTCACGCTGATTTCGATGGTGTTGTCATCAAGTTTCAGGTATTCACGGATATCGGTGCCAATCAGCGCATCCGCAGGCAGTTCGATAATGCCGCTGTGATCGTCAGAAATGCCCAGTTCAGAGAAGGAGCACAGCATCCCTTCAGACGGTTCGCCACGCAGTTTCGCGGCTTTAATTTTGAAATCACCCGGCAGAACAGCACCAATGGTCGCTACCGCCACACGCAGGCCCTGACGGCAGTTTGGCGCACCGCAGACGATGTCCAGCAGGCGATCGCCGCCGACATTCACTTTTGTCACACGCAGTTTGTCAGCGTTCGGATGCTGCGCACACTCAACCACTTCACCCACAACCACGCCGTGGAAGCTACCGGCAACCGGTTCTACACCATCAACTTCCAGGCCCGCCATCGTGATTTGATTTGCCAGCGCGTCGCTATCAATCGCCGGGTTCACCCATTCGCGTAACCACAGTTCACTGAATTTCATAATCTATTCCTGCCTTATTTAAACTGTTTGAGGAAACGCAGATCGTTTTCGAAGAATGAACGCAGGTCGGTGACGCCGTAACGCAACATAGTCAGACGCTCCATCCCCATCCCGAAGGCGAAACCAGAGTAAACTTCCGGGTCGATGCCAACGTTACGCAGCACGTTCGGATGCACCATCCCGCAGCCCAGCACTTCCAGCCATTTACCGTTTTTACCCATGACGTCCACTTCTGCAGAAGGTTCGGTAAACGGGAAGTAGGAAGGACGGAAGCGAATCTGCAAATCTTCCTCAAAGAAGTTACGCAGGAAGTCGTGCAGCGTGCCTTTCAGGTTGGTAAAGCTGATGTTGGTATCAACAATCAGACCTTCCATCTGATGGAACATCGGCGTGTGAGTCTGGTCGTAGTCGTTACGATAAACGCGGCCAGGCGCGATGATACGAATCGGTGGCTGCTGGGCTTTCATGGTGCGGATCTGTACGCCAGAGGTCTGGGTACGCAGCAGGCGGGTAGTGTCAAACCAGAAAGTGTCGTGGTCAGCGCGCGCCGGGTGGTGACCAGGAATGTTCAGAGCATCGAAGTTATGATAATCGTCTTCGATTTCCGGCCCGGTTGCCACGGTAAAGCCAAGCTCACCGAAGAAACTTTCGATACGGTCGATGGTACGGGTAACCGGCTGCAGACCGCCGTTTTCAATGCGACGACCAGGCAGGGAGACATCAATCGTTTCCGCCGCCAGACGCGCATTCAGTGCTGCGCTTTCCAGTTCCGCTTTACGCGCATTCAGCGCCTGCTGAACCTGCTCTTTCGCTTCGTTGATAACCGCACCAGCTGCCGGACGCTCTTCTGGCGGCAGCTCACGCAGGGTCGTCATCTGAAGGGTTAAGTGCCCTTTTTTACCCAAATATTCGACGCGCACATTATCTAACGCGGCAACATCTGACGCCTGGCTAATGGCCGCCTTCGCACTGGCAACCAGTTCTGCGAGATGTGACATGGTTTTCCTCATTGTGTCAGTGGTGACACTGGTTCGTTGGACTTAGAGCCCATCCCATCAGGCTATTTTACTTGCCATTTTGGTCCCGGGCAGTGCTCGAAATCCTCACGTACTTAAGTACGCTCCGGTTTCTCCGCACTGGCCGTGTCCAGACTGGCTGCGACAATTACGCCTGATAGACTGGCTTTTTATTTTTCAAAACGCGCATACAAAAAAAGCCTCCACTGGGAGGCTTTCAGGCGCTGTTTTCCGTTTCTCTTCTCACGCGCTAGCCTCCTGGATTCAGGTGCTAAAGTAAAAAAAGAAGCGGAAAATAGCAGCATTCATTGCTTGCGTTACCTTTTGGTACTCTTCAAAAGACCTTTATTGAAAAGGCTACGGCGATAAAAGTCAATGTTTTGATGGCGTTGAAACGAAAAGAGGGAGACTAGCTCCCTCTTTCAACTGGCTTATGCCAGAGCTGCTTTCGCTTTTTCAACCAGAGCGGTGAACGCTACTTTGTCGAATACTGCGATATCAGCCAGGATCTTACGGTCGATTTCAACAGAGGCTTTTTTCAGGCCATTGATGAATTTGCTGTAAGAAATACCGTTCTGACGTGCTGCTGCGTTGATACGCGCAATCCACAGTTGACGGAACTGACGCTTACGTTGACGACGGTCACGGTAAGCATACTGACCAGCTTTGATAACAGCCTGGAAGGCAACGCGGTATACGCGAGAACGCGCACCGTAGTAGCCTTTAGCTTGTTTCAAAATTTTCTTGTGACGTGCGCGTGCAATAACACCACGTTTTACGCGAGCCATATGTGCTCTCCTGTATCTATATTCTAATTAAAAAGTTAAAAACGTTAACGGCTTATGCGTACGGCAGGCACGCGATTACCAGGCCCAGATCGCCTTTGGAAACCATGGCTTTCGGACGCAGGTGACGTTTACGTTTGGTCGCTTTTTTGGTCAGAATGTGACGCAGGTTAGCGTGCTTGTGCTTAAAACCACCTTTACCGGTTTTTTTGAAGCGCTTAGCAGCACCGCGTACGGTCTTAATTTTTGGCATTTTAATAACTTCCACTTCGCATTGTTAATAAACGAAACAAAGGCGAACAATGCCTGTGAAGCCCAAAGGCTCCACAGACAGTGCTACTTGAAGGCCTTACTGTTTCTTCTTAGGAGCGAGCACCATGATCATCTGGCGGCCTTCGATCTTCGTTGGGAAGGATTCGACCACTGCCAGTTCTTGCAAATCGTCTTTCACGCGATTAAGCACTTCCATACCGATTTGCTGGTGCGCCATCTCACGACCGCGGAAACGCAGCGTGATTTTGGCTTTATCACCCTCTTCGAGAAAGCGAATCAGGCTGCGGAGTTTTACCTGATAGTCGCCTTCATCTGTACCAGGACGGAATTTAATTTCCTTAACCTGGATAACTTTTTGCTTTTTCTTCTGTTCCTTAGAAGACTTGCTCTTTTCATAGAGGAATTTGCCGTAATCCATTATACGACAAACCGGCGGCTCGGCGTTAGGGCTGATCTCGACTAAGTCTACTCCGGCTTCTTCTGCTTTCTCCAGAGCTTCTCTCAGACTCACAATACCAAGCTGCTCGCCTTCCAGACCTGTTAAGCGAACTTCCTGGGCGCGAATTTCGCCATTGATACGGTTAGGGCGCGCCGTTTGAACTCGTTTTCCGCCTTTAATACCTTATTCCTCCAATTGTTTAAGACTGCGGCTGCGAATCTCTTGTTGCAGCTTCTCGATCACTTCATTTACGTCCATGCTTCCCAGGTCTTTACCACGGCGGGTGCGAACGGCAACTTTGCCTGATTCCACCTCTTTATCACCACAGACCAGCATATATGGGACGCGACGCAAAGTGTGCTCGCGGATTTTAAAGCCAATCTTCTCATTTCTCAAGTCTGCTTTAACACGAATGCCCGCATTTGATAGTTTTTGCGTCAATTCGTTAACGTAATCAGACTGTGAATCGGTAATATTCATGATAACAACCTGAACCGGCGCAAGCCAGGTCGGGAAGAAACCAGCGAATTCTTCGGTCAGGATACCGATGAAACGTTCCATCGACCCAAGAATTGCGCGGTGAATCATTACCGGTACCTTACGCTCGTTGTCTTCGCCCACATAGGAGGCGCTCAGACGAGACGGCAAGGAGAAGTCCAGCTGTACTGTACCGCACTGCCATGCACGATCGAGGCAGTCATACAGGGTAAATTCAATTTTCGGACCGTAGAAAGCGCCTTCACCCAGTTGATATTCAAACGGGATGTTGTTTTCTTCCAGCGCAACCGCCAGGTCCGCCTCAGCACGATCCCACATTTCGTCGCTGCCAATACGTTTTTCAGGACGAGTGGAGAGTTTGACGACGATCTTCTCGAAGCCAAAAGTGCTGTACATATCATAGACTAAACGGATACATCCGTTAACTTCATCGCGAATTTGTTCTTCAGTACAGAAGATATGCGCGTCATCCTGGGTAAATCCACGCACGCGCATCAGGCCATGCAGCGAACCTGACGGCTCATTACGGTGGCAGCTACCAAACTCGGCCATACGCAGCGGCAGATCGCGATAAGACTTCAGCCCCTGGTTGAAAATTTGTACGTGACCCGGGCAGTTCATCGGCTTAATGCAGTATTCACGGTTCTCAGAAGACGTGGTGAACATTGCATCTTTGTAGTTGTCCCAGTGACCGGTTTTTTCCCACAGGACACGGTCCATCATGAACGGACCTTTAACTTCCTGATACTGGTACTCTTTCAGTTTAGAACGAACAAACACTTCCAGTTCACGGAAGATGGTCCAGCCGTCGTTGTGCCAGAATACCATACCCGGCGCTTCTTCCTGCATATGGTACAGGTCGAGCTGTTTACCGATTTTACGGTGGTCGCGTTTCGCGGCTTCTTCCAGGCGTTGCAGGTAAGCGTTAAGCGCTTTTTTGTCTGCCCACGCCGTACCGTAAATACGTTGCAACATTTTGTTGTTGCTGTCGCCACGCCAGTAAGCCCCTGCCGTTTTCATTAGTTTGAAATGATGGCAGAAACGCATGTTCGGTACGTGCGGACCGCGGCACATATCGACATATTCTTCATGGAAGTACAGACCTGGCTTGTCATCATGGGCGATGTTTTCGTCAAGAATGGAGACTTTGTAGCTCTCCCCACGGTTGGCGAAAGTTTCACGCGCTTCGTGCCAGCTGACTTTCTTCTTAATGACGTCGTAGTTTTTCTCAGCAAGCTCATGCATCCGCTTCTCGAGTGCTTCGACATCTTCCTGGGTTAACGTGCGGTCAAGATCAACGTCGTAATAAAAACCGTTGTCAATAACCGGGCCGATTGCCATTTTGGTATGCGGCCAAAGTTGTTTAATCGCGTGCCCTAACAGGTGCGCACAGGAGTGACGAATGATCTCCAGACCGTCTTCGTCTTTGGCGGTAATGATGGACAGTTGTGCGTCGTTTTCAATCAGATCGCAAGCATCAACCAGTTCGCCATTAACGCGCCCTGCGATACAGGCTTTCGCCAGACCTGGACCAATGTCCAGCGCAACATCCATGGGGCTTACAGCGTGGTCGTAATGGCGTTGGCTGCCATCAGGAAGAGTTATAACAGGCATTTTATATCCTTATTTGCAGTGGTGACCCACACGAAAGATCACATACAAAGAAAAATTTGTTTATTAACAGTTCATTGCGAAACCATCTAGCCAACAAATGCTAAATTGGTTCGCAATCAGGTACACAAATGAAAGACATTAACCTCTCACCTTCCACCCGGTTGAACGATGTTAACACTAAAAAAAGGGAGATTGTACCTTTCCGTTTCACATTGATTCGATTCGCAATTCGTTTGTAGTGAGTACACCAGCAAAACGCTTAAAGAACCACTGATATCATCACAGAGTGTCTGAAAGGTTTACTACGAGCGGATTTACAGCAGCATAAACTGAATCCAGCAAAGTTCGTTGCGTGATTTGGCGGTAGTATTTTAAACGCTCATGAGATTAATGACGAAGTGGTCATATCACAATGATAAAAGTGACACAATTCTTATAACAATTTTTCGTGCACATTTCGTTCTGGCGATAATAATTAATCATCATCCTCAAAATCTCCAGACATATATAAGGCGAATAGATTATGAGTGAAAACGATATCATTATCAGAACTCATTATGAGTCTCCTCTTAGAATGCACATCGATAGCGACATACTAACGCCTTCATCAGAGCCTATTAGTCAATTTGCGCGCCAGCTCATCACCCTACTTGATACCTCTGACTTAAGTTCGATGCTGTCATACTGTGTTACTCAGGAATTTACCGCAAACTGTCGAAAAATATCACAAAATTGTTATTCCACTGCCCTTTTTACCATTAACTTTGCCACTTCACCCATCCATGCAGAAAATATACTCATTACATTACACTATAAAAAAGAAATCATTTCCTTATTACTGGAAACCACGCCTATTAAAGCTAACCATTTGCGAAGCATACTGGATTATATTGAACAGGAACAGTTAACTGCTGAAGATCGTAACCATTGTATGAAACTGTCTAAAAAAATCCATAGAGAAAAAACTATACACCCAACAGTAAATCTCAATGGTAGTGCATGTTTTTTGCAATCTCCTTCTGACGCTATTTTTTGTCGCCATCTGTCATTGCAATACGCCCTTGATTCATTGAGAAATGGAAAAGGCAAAGTCAACCTGATTAAACATTACTCCTCCGTTGAATCCATACAGCAGCATGTCCCCTTAGTCCGGGACGCGGAGTTCAGAGCATTACTTCGCCATCCTCCTGCAGGGAGTCGCGTTATCGCGAGTAAGGATTTTGGCTTCGCTTTAGATATTTTCTTTTGTCGAATGATGGCAAACAATGTCAGTCATATGTCCGCGATTTTATATATAGACAATCATACTTTGTCAGTAAGGCTACGAATAAAGCAGTCAGTGTATGGACAATTAAATTATGTTGTGTCCGTTTACGACCCGAACGATACCAACGTTGCCGTCAGAGACACCCACAGGACAGCACGGGGCTTTCTTTCGCTTGATAAGTTCATCAGTTCAGGTCCCGATGCTCAGACCTGGGCTGATAGATATGTTCGCAACTGTGCAATTGCTATTCTGCCCCTATTACCTGTGGGAGCTCCAGGGGCTATTTTCGCGGGTATTGCATCACGAATGCCATTTGCCCCTATACATCCATCGGCAATGTTGTTAATAATGGCTACAGGCCAGACTCAACAGCTTATTACATTATTCAAACAGTTGCCCATACTCCCTGAAAAAGAAATCATTGAAATAATAACTGCGCAGAATAGCGTTGGTACACCTGCTTTATTTTTGGCTATGATGAACGGACATACTGACAACGTGAAAATATTTATGCAAGAAATTCAGTCACTGGTAGATAATCACATCATTCATGAAGATAATCTGGTTAAATTACTGCAAACTAAAAGTGCTAACGAAACACCTGGACTTTATATCTCCATGTTGTATGGATTCGATGAAATAATCGATATCTTTCTGAATGCATTAACCACTCCAATAGCACAAGAGCTTTTAAACAAAAAACTGGTGATGAGTATTTTAGCCATGAAAATACATGATGGTGAGCCAGGATTATACGCCGCAATGGAAAATAATCACCCTTTGTGTGTCACACGGTTCCTCTCTAAAATTAATGGCATCGCCTTTAAATACAAGTTGAGCAAAGCTAACATCATGGATTTATTAAAAGGAGCTACAGCACAGGGAACCCCTGCATTATACATCGCCATGAGCAAGGGTAATGAAGACGTCGTGTTATCTTATATATCGACGCTGGGTGCTTTTGCAAAAAAACATTCTTTTAGTCAACATCAGTTATTTACACTATTGGCCGCTAAAAATCATGACAACATGTCAGCTGTTCATATAGCCATTCATCATAAGCATTATAAAACTGTAGAAACATATTATGCTGCTATTAATGCAATCAGCCAAAGCCTGAGTTTTAGTGCTGATGAAATAAAGGCGTATTTATAACCAGCTATTTACGATATATATCGATACATAATTTTATTTTTTTCATAAAACGCAGAAACAGTGACCATGTGCACAACGCCACCCGACGGCTGTAATAACAAAAAATCCCTTGATGCCTGTCCCTTTTGTTACACTCCGTTATCACGCACAAGAGATATGCAGGACACTGGTATGCCGACTAAACGCTTTGATAAAAAACACTGGAAGATGGTGGTGGTGCTACTGGCAATCTGTGGCGCTATGTTGTTGCTACGTTGGGCAGCAATGATTTGGGGCTGAGCAGTGACAAACGAAGACAGCCAGACCGCATAACACGGTCCGGCAGATAATTTTACATGCTGTAGCCCAGCGATAAGGTTGTCCGACGGTCGGTATGTTCCGGTGCAGACTCTGGAGGTTCAGAGTTCCATGTAACGTTGTAAGCCACCTTCAGTCCAAAATGTTCATTAATAGCAACATTTAATGCGCTTTCGGAGTTCAGCGTTGTGTCTTCCGCGCCAAAGACCGAAACACCCTGCGTAAATTTAGCGTTGTCAGTCAACTGCCATGCATAAGCCCCGGAGGCATAGCCCAGCGGCTGGGTTTCACTGGCATTGTCGGTATATTTGTCGTAACGCACACCTGGACCGAATTCAAAGCGGAAACTGTGTACCGGGCCATTCAAAAACTGACGACCATAACCCGCGGTCAACACATCGCGCTCTCGATAGCCGTTATAACGGTCTGTCAGCCAGCTTGCCTGACCAAATAAATAGTCATAATCAGTTAAATTAAAACGGCTACGCCCGCCCGCCGCATATTTTTCTGAAGAACGCTCATCATTAGAAGAAGTATTACTGGCGTTCCCCCACAGCGACCAGGCAGTGGTTTGTCCATACCAGGTCATAGTGGTGTCAGCCGTAAGTGAGGAGCTTTTCGTATTGCCTGATTGTGCAAGATATCCTGCGTTCAGATTACCTTCGAAAGGTTTTTTAGCGCTGGCAGGATCATCCATGACAGTAAAAACGGAATCATCGGCAGTTGCATTCAGTGACGCAAACATGCCCCCCGCCAACATAACGATGGCAGGAACTGTCTTCAAAAGCTTCATTTATCAAGAGTCCGTACAACAAAAAAAGAGACCATCGCGGTCCCGGAAACTTTCTTAAGGATCAAAGATTAGCGTCCCTGGAAAGGTAACGAATTATAAAAAGGCGCGAATAACTTAGCAATGTATTCTTATTTCATTTTTTGAATAAGCATGTGG
>ERZ1034946.920-NODE-920-length-11350-cov-48.200974_pt1 | contig 11350 bp, 9 predicted proteins | sample MGYA00520591_ERZ1034946 | MGnify/ENA primary metagenome ERZ1034946 (study PRJEB33766, sample SAMN09781753) | gut metagenome | biome: gut microbiome | host: Homo sapiens | place: Madagascar | study: EMG produced TPA metagenomics assembly of the PRJNA485056 data set...
ACCTGCACCCTTTCCAGGGGTGTCCCTTCGGCCAGCTTGGGTACTTCTCCGAATATATTACACGTTATTTAATTCGCTCTTTAAAAATTTCAAACTCAATTGTATTTTTAATGAGCGGAGAGGATGGGATTCGAACCCATGTGCCCTTGCGGACAAACGGTTTTCAAGACCGCCTCGTTATGACCACTTCGATACCTCTCCGTGTTTCGCACCTCAATCAGTGCGAGATTTATTCTATCATCAGAACTCCTCTCTGTCAACCATTTTTTTTACATTTTTTGATATTTTTTGTTTTGCCCTCAAATGTATTGTCATTCCGGGTGCTGTAAATAAACATTGGCGATCAGCAGGTCTTCTGGTGTTGTAATTTTGATGTTGCGGTAACTTCCCTCGATCAGCTTTGACTTTTTGCCTTTGATGCGTTCCAACACCATAGCATCGTCCGTAATCGCAGTATCCTCTGTTTTTAACATTTCCTCATATGCCTCGTAAATGAGTGCATACGAAAAAGTCTGTGGTGTCTGTATCATCCAAACATTTTTTCTGTCTGGTGTCTGCTTTGCATAGCCTTCTTCATCTGCAATCTTAATGGTATCTTTCACTGGCATACCAACAACACATGCCTGATATTTCTGTACCTCCTGCATACAGCGTCTGATAATGTCCTGATTCACAAAAGGTCTTGCTCCATCATGAATCAACACATAATCCGCATCACTCGTCTGCTTTAGCCCTTCAAACACAGAATGATAACGTTCTTTGCCACCTTCTACGATAGCCTTGACCTTAGAAATTCCGTATTTATCCACAATCTCTCTTCTGCAGAATTCCTCTTCGCCCTTTCCAACTACAAGAACAATTTCATCTACTGCACTATCTTCAAACGCTTTTAACGAGTAATACAGGACTGGTCTGTCCTGTATTATAAGATACTGTTTATGCACTTTGGAATTCATTCTCTTTCCGGAGCCTGCTGCCAGAACAATTGCAGCATATTTTTGTTTTTCCATCCCTGTTCCTTCCATCATCACTCCTATAGCCAATGCTTTATTAACGTTCTCCAAGTTTTAGGTTTGGAATCGCATTCAGATCTAATCCATCCCTTTTTCCTGCCAGGAAATCATAGTAAGCTGCAACACCAATCATCGCTGCATTGTCGGTGCAGAAAATTGGTGACGGATGATAAAACTTCACACCTTTTTTCTCACAGGCTTCGCGCATAGCCTCCCTTAATGTTCCATTGGACGCCACACCTCCTGCGATCGCAAATTTGTCCATTTTAAACTCATCGATTGCTTTCATCGCATTTCCAACCAGCACATCTGTTACTGCTTTCTGGAAAGAAGCTGCAACATCAGCCTGCACAACCTCAATTCCCTTCATATTACATCCGTTAATATAGTTTAATACCGCTGATTTCAGACCGCTAAAACTGAAATCGTATGGTCCATCTTCTATTTTTGCACGCGGAAATTCCATCGCATGTGGATTTCCCTCATGTGACACTTTCTCGATTTTCGGTCCGCCCGGATATCCCAGTCCAATGGCGCGTGCAACTTTATCAAAAGCTTCTCCCGCTGCGTCGTCTCTCGTTCTGCCAAGAATCTCGTATTCTCCATAGTCAAGTACTTTCACAAGGTGTGTGTGTCCACCCGATACAACAAGGCATAAAAACGGCGGTTCTAATTCCTTATTTTCAATGTAGTTTGCACTGATATGCCCCTCAATGTGATGTACGCCTACCAATGGAATGTTTTTGGCATAGCTGATCGCCTTCGCCTCTGCCACTCCAACAAGGAGAGCGCCCACCAGACCAGGTCCATAGGTTACTCCTATCGCATCAATATCATCCAATGTAACAGATGCATCTGACAATGCCTGTTCAATTACCTGATTTATTTTCTCAATATGTTTACGCGAAGCAATCTCCGGTACAACGCCACCATATAAAGTGTGCAGTGCGATCTGAGACGAGATCACATTGCTTCTGACATCGCGGCCATTTACCACTACGGCTGCTGCGGTCTCATCACAGGAGCTTTCGATTGCAAGTATTTTTATCTCTTTATTCATCATCCGAAGAATCACCATTCACCTGATAGAACACCAGAATCTTCCAGTTTCCATCTGCATCCTTTCTCAATACGTACATTTGATAAGTCCGGCTGTATGCGTTTCCCTCTTTTATAAAATAGGAAGCCTTCACATAAGCACAGTCGTCCCCATCTACTTCTTTGTATTCCACATCATTACTGCTGTCTACAGCAGAAGACGCAATGGTCTTACTTTTATCATGATACTCTGAAATATCTTCTTTTAAATTCTTAAAATATTCATCTCTTGGATTATTTTCCAGCAATTCATCATCAAAAAGTTTTCTCGCCTGATCTCCAAGATCATAAAGTTCATCATCCGTATATTCATCATTATAAAAACAGGTGATAATACGATTGTAAAGCTTCACAACTTCACGAGGAGTAGCCGGAAAATTTTTATCCAGATTTTTCGTCGTCAGTTCCTGTATCTCTGTCAATGTAATATTCTCTTCTTCTTTTGCATTGTTCCGATTGGTCAGATAGTAATAACCGCCCAATATCACACACACGCACACCACGATTATGATCACAAATTTTGTATTCTTCATAAAATCGCCCTGCCTTTCTTTTTATCCAAACTACATGTAACATTTCAGGATCCAAAAATCCTATTCATTTTCATCAAAAAGTAATTCGACACTCTTCCCATCTTTTCCAAGATAAGCATTTGGAAAAATCTTTTTCACCTCAGGCATATAATCTTCTGCATGAACTAAAGATGGCGAAAAATGAGTCAGCCACATTTCTTCCACCCCGGCTCTCTTGGCCATGTCTGCGGCTTCATAAAATGTCATATGCTTGTATTGTTTTGCTTTTGCTATTTTATCTTTTTCTGCATACATACCCTCACAGATGAAAAGATCGGAATGCCTTGCACATTTTACAATGTTTTCTGTTGGTCTTGTGTCCGTACAATAGGTTACCTTGATTCCTTTTCTTGGTGCCCCAAGCACCATGTCCGGGGTAAAAGTAATTCCATCCTCCGTTGTGACTGTCTGACCTTTTTGTAACGGATTCCACAATTTCTGTGGAATGTGATTGTTTCTGGCTCGTTCCACATCGAATCGTCCGGCACGTCTGATCTCGACTGTGTATCCATAGCAGCTGATATTATGATTTACTTTAAATGCATGAATATGATATCCGTTGATCTCCATATCCTCTTCCGGTCCGGTCAATTCTATGTACCTGATCTCAAAAGGAAGTTCCGGGGCGATCATGCGCAGCGCACTTACTACTTTTTCAAGTCCCTTTGGTCCGATCATTGTGAGTGGTTCTGTCCGTTCCGCATTTCCCATTGTGAGAAGCAGCCCCGGAAGTCCGCTGATATGATCTGCATGGTAATGGGTAAAACAAATAACGTCAATCGGTTTAAATGTCCATCCTTTTTCCTTGATGGCGATCTGCGTTCCCTCACCACAGTCGATCAACAGATTGCTGCCGTTATAGCGCATCAGCGCTGCGGTAAGCCATCTGTGTGGAAGTGGCATCATGCCTGCTGTTCCTAAAAGACATACGTCTAACATGGATTTCTCCTTTTCTAACTCTATACTATCTCTCAGTGCCCGTGTAACATTACATAGGCATCCTCTTTTGGAAATTCATAAAATCCTTTGCGCATACCACACTGTACAAACCCATTGCGTTCATACAGCCTGATGGCACTGTCATTTGATGCACGTACTTCCAGAACAATTCTTGCGACGCCTTTGTTTTCTGCAATTTTTAATAATTCTGTAAGTAACATACCACCAACTCCATGGCAGCGCTCTACCGGTGCTACTGCAACATTGGTAATTTCTCCCTCATCCATTGCCAGATACATACCAATATATCCAATGATGCGGTTGTTTTCCTCTGCTACAAGAAAAACCGTATTACCAAGGTTGACTGCATCTAAAAATCCCTGTCTGCTCCACGGCTGTGAAAATATCTGCCGTTCTATTTCTGCGACTGCATTGGTATCTCTCACCTGCATTTCCCGAATCTGAATCATTTTTTCTGCTCCCCTTCAAGTCTTTCTCTCTCTGCCTGGGAAAGTCTTAAATAATCAGGTTTGTGTTCCTCCGCTGTCTCTGTTTTTCCCTCTGTATAATAGATCTCTCCAAGTGCTGCCACTGCTCCCGCACGCTGTTTGTTCACATGCGCTGGTGCAAAGGTATATGGCACCGTGCAGTTTTCATGGATATATGTTTCGAACACTGCCACGCCATCCCCTAAAAAGACAACTGCCTGTCCGAGTTTGTTCACTTCTGCAATAATCTCATCAATTCCCACTGCACACTGCGGTTTTATAATTTCCATCTGATTTCCGTCAAAACGGTACAAGCCTGTGTACGTCTGGTTTCTTCTTGCATCCATCAGCGGACAGATGATGTCTCTGTTACCTGCGAGATTGTATGCAAGAGCATCCACTGTAGGGATGTGGATCAACGGTTTCCCAAGCGCCAGTCCGAGTCCCTTTGCTGTGGCAGAACCGATACGAAGTCCGGTAAAAGAACCCGGTCCACCGGAAACTGCGATGGCATCGATGGAATTTAAGTCCAATTCGATCATTTTTGCCACTTCATCTAACATCGGGAGAAGTGTCTGGGAGTGTGTTTTCTTATAATTAACGGTATATTCACCCTTTAAGTCATTGTCCTCTACGATCGCAACACTTGCGACGAGTCCTGAACTGTCAAGCCCTAATATTTTCATAACGTTTTTTGCCTTTCCTGCTAATCTAACTCTCGAATGGTAATTTTACGATAATCGAAACCTTTTTCCAAGTCCTTTTCAATAGAAATATCATGTCTTTTCTCCGGCAGGATCTCTTCGATCAGATTTGCCCACTCAATCATGCACAGACCATTTCCATAAAAATAATCCTCATATCCGATCTCATCCATCTCTTCAATGTCCCCGATACGGTAAACATCAAAATGATAGAACGGCATACGCCCTTCCTCGTAAACCTGTACGATGGTAAATGTCGGGCTGCAGATTGGCTCCCTGATACCAAGACCCTCCGCAATTCCCTGCGTAAATACAGTTTTTCCAACACCAAGATCTCCAATTAATGTGTATACATCTCCCGGTTTTGCCTGCTGCCCGATTTTTTTCCCGAGGGCATGTGTCTCTTCGGGAGAAAATGTCTCGATCATTGTCTCTTTCATATCGCTATCCTTCCTGTTAAATGTCCCCTACTGCATTTTTACACGATGTTTTGGCAGCTTCTCATTTGCAATTTTTGCAAGTTCCTTATACTGTTCCCCCAACTGCTCTCTCGGAATAATATACGCATTGATCCTTGTGCTGTAAACCAAAACATTGCTTTTTGTCGCTACCATTTTGTAAATCTGATCCCATGGAAGGTTTGCACTCTCCTCCCCCTGGGAAACAGTAAATCCGTTTTCATCTACAAGATAATGCAATGTTCCACGCAGCACTTCCGATGCTGCAAGTGCGCTTTTGGAACGCAGCCACAGTGTAACCGGCATATATAATAGGAAGATAATGCCAAACGCAATATACAAAACCGTATAGGTAATGTCTAGTCCACCATATGTTAAGCCCGCCACAATAAAAATAATAATGGATACAATAATGGAAAACCATCCATGAAATCCTGTGTAGGTCTGATACATATTAAATCGGTACATATCCTGAGATCTTAACTTTATATCAAATTGCATATAATCCTCCTTGTTTTGCGAAGCAAAATGCGACTGCCCATGCAAGAGCAGAGGATTTAGCCTCCTTGTTTTGCGAAGCAAAATCCGAGCTCTATAGCGAGGAGAGGATTTGGCCTCCTATTCTTTAACAGAAAAAGTATATCATTTTTTGCAAAAAAAGAAAAGACGCATATAAAATACGTCTTTTCCAAATTTTTTTAGTTACTGTTTGCCCGCCTGTTCCAGCAGCTTTTTTTCACACTTAGCGGTTCTGGCTTCCTTTTAAAATCGGGGAGATATGTTTGTAAGTAAGGAACGTGATCACAACAGAAAACATTCCCTTGATAATGGTAAATGGCATGTTAAAGCAGATCAGACACTGTAAAATATTTTTTACAGATGGAAGAATCGCCTGATAAGCTGCCAAAATCACTTCCTCCGGCATAAAGTTGTAATATACCGGATATACAAGAAAATAATTAGAAACAATACTAAAGATTCCCATGAATGCCGCACCGGCCAGAGAGCCGATCAGTGCAGATTTGCGGTTCTTTTTGTGTTTGTAAATGAGTCCTGCCGGAAGCACAAAGGCTACGCCTAAAATAAAGTTTGATAACTCGCCGACGCCGCCTGTCGTTGTGATGAATAAGTGCAGTACGTTTTTGATCAAACATACAACGACACCACATAAAGGTCCCATTGCAAATGAACCAATTAAGGCCGGAAGCTCTGAAAGATCCATTTTAATAAATGCTGGCATGAATGGCACTGAAAAATCCAGAAACATTAAAATATACGCTACTGCGGATAACATTGCTGTTACGGTGAGGTATCTTACATTGACTCTCTTTTCTGTTTTGTTTACGGTTGCTGTTTGTGTGCTCATTGTCACTCGTCTCCTTTTCTGTTTGAACTTGGAATTCGAGGTGAATATTACGTGTAATAAAATACCCCGGATATATGAATATCCGGGGCTTATACAGGTTTCCCTGTTAAATTCTACATGCTAAAAAACACGCTTTCTTCTCTCATCCAGACTATACTGTCGGTTCCGGACTCACACCGGATCAGCTACTTGCGCAGGTCACGGACTTTCTGGCGTTTATTGATCGCCAGATCACCGTCGGTCGGGAATCTACGTTATCGTATCACCCTGCCCCGAAGAATTCCTTATTTGTTTTACATGTTTATTCTATGCATATGTCTGTCACTTGTCAATATCAATTTTAAAACAATTACAATTTCATCGTAAGCTGGATACGCTGTTTTTTCAGATCGACACTCATGACTTTCACTTCCACGATATCACCGACGCTGACGACTTCGAGTGGATGTTTGATGAATTTGTCACTCATCTGCGAAATGTGGACCAGACCATCCTGATGTACTCCGATATCGACAAATGCACCAAAATCAATAACGTTTCTTACGGTTCCTTTTAAAACCATGCCCGGTGTTAAATCTTTCATCTCAAGGACATCGCTGCGCAGGATAGGTTTCGGCATATCCTCACGCGGATCACGCGCCGGTTTTTCCAATTCCTTCACAATATCCTGCAAGGTGATGGCTCCAATGCCAAGTTCTTCTGCCAGCTTGTCATAATTGGAGATTTTTTTTGAAATACCATCCAGATTCCTGTTTTTGACATCTTCCATGGTAAATCCTAATTTATCCAGCAGCTTCTTTGTGGCATCATAACTCTCCGGATGCACACCGGTAGCATCCAATGGATTTTTACCATCTGTGATACGCATAAACCCGGCACACTGCTCGTAGGCTTTCGGTCCTAATTTTGCAACTTTTAATAACTGGTTTCTGGATCCAAATCTTCCATTTTCTTCGCGGTAAGCTACAATATTTTTTGCGATCACTTTGCTGATGCCGGAAATGTACTCCAGCAGAGAAGCAGAAGCAGTATTCAGATCCACACCGACTTTATTCACACAGTCCTCAACCACACCGCTTAACGCCTCACTTAATTTTTTCTGGTTCATATCATGCTGATACTGACCGACACCGATGGATTTCGGGTCAATTTTTACAAGCTCTGCCAGAGGATCCTGCAGACGTCTAGCCATGGAAGCCGCACTTCGCTGTCCCACGTCAAAATTCGGAAATTCCTCTGTCGCAAGTTTACTTGCTGAGTAGACAGATGCGCCCGCCTCATTGACGATAATATACTGTACTTTTACCGGAATCTCTTTTAATAAATCGACGATCACCTGCTCAGATTCCCTTGACGCAGTTCCATTCCCAAGTGATATCAATGTAATATGATATTTGGAAATAAGTTTTTTTAATACCGTCTTTGCCTCTTCCACTTTGTTCTGTGGCGCAGTCGGGTAAATGACAGTCGTATCTAACACTTTTCCGGTCGGATCGACCACTGCGAGTTTACATCCGGTGCGGAATGCCGGATCCCAGCCAAGCACAACCTGTCCTGCGATCGGCGGCTGCATTAATAACTGTTCTAAGTTCTTGCCAAACACACGGATCGCACCATCCTCTGCCATCTCAGTGAGATTGCTTCTGATCTCACGCTCGATCGCAGGCGCAATGAGACGGTCGTAAGCATCTGCCACAACTTCTTTTAATACAGGTGTTGTATTCGGATTGTCTCTTGTGATCACTTTCCGCTCAAGGAAACGTAAAATATCTTCCTCCGGCGCCTCCACTTTCACGTTAAGGATCTTCTCATTCTCACCGCGGTTTAACGCAAGTATGCGGTGCCCAGCCAGCTTATTCACAGGCTCATCAAACTCATAATACATCTCATAAACAGATTCCGCCTCCGGATCTTTTGCCGTGGAAGTGACATGACCTTTTTTCATGGTAAGGTCACGGATTCTCGTGCGGTAATCCGCCTCATCTGAAACTGCCTCGGCGATAATATCTTTTGCTCCGGCAATCGCATCCTCTGCGGAATTGATATCTTTTTCCGGATTGATGAATTTTGCAGCCTCTGTCTCAAGCGGCGTGTTTAACATCTGTAGAGTGATCACATTGGCAAGAGGTTCGAGTCCCCTCTCCTTTGCAATCGTAGCCCTTGTTCTGCGCTTTGGTTTATAAGGGCGGTATAAATCCTCCACAGCAACCATCGTCTCAGCCGCAAGGATCTGCGCCTTTAATTCATCTGTCAGTTTCCCCTGTTCCTCAATGCTGTTTAAAACCGTCTCCTTACGCTCTTCCAGATTGCGGAGATAGGTAAGACGCTCATATAGATTACGGAGCACTTCATCATTTAAGGAACCGGTCACTTCCTTACGGTATCTTGCGATAAAAGGAATGGTATTCCCCTCATCGATCAATTTCACTGCTGCCTCTGCCTGACTTTTTCTGATACCAAGTTCTTCAGAGAGTTTCAAAATAATATCCATGGTAAATCCTTTCTTCCTGAATTGTTTTACAGACTTATCCGCAGTCTGCCAATCCAATGTTCTGACGTTTTCCCGTCAGGATCCTGCTGATACCCATTGTACCACGTTCCCTTCTTACGCTTCAAGTAAAAGCAATTGCATTTTTTTATTGTAACATCCCGTTTTCCTATGCTATAATAAATTAATTTGAGGTAAATTATAAAACCTTATCATTTTCATTTTACTTTTAAGGAGGAAGTTTTTTATGAACGAAAACAACGGAGCAATCCGTGACGCCAGCGTTCTTGGCGTCCCAAAAATGTTAATCTTAGGATTACAGCACATGTTCGCTATGTTCGGTGCAACCATTCTCGTACCGATTTTAGTAAACAGCTACTTTGGTGAAGATGTACTTCACGTTCAGGTTACTTTGATCTGCGCAGGTGTGGGAACATTATTTTTCCATCTGTGTTCCAAATTCAAGGTTCCTGCATTTCTCGGTTCATCCTTCGCCTTTTTAGGCGGATTTGCAACTATCGCAAATCTTGACACCGGCGTTTTTGCCGATATGTCCAACGCAGACAAACTTTCCTACGCATGTGGCGGTATCGTCGTAGCAGGTTTACTTTATCTGGTACTTGCTCTTATCATCCGTCTTGCAGGTGTAAAAAAAGTTATGCGTTTCCTTCCACCTGTTGTAACAGGTCCGATCATTATCTGTATCGGTTTAAGTCTTGCCGGCTCTGCCATAAGCAACGCTTCCACAAACTGGCTTCTTGCATTTATTGCACTGGCTACCATTATTGTATTTAATATCTGGGGAAAAGGAATGTTTAAGATCATCCCGATTCTGATGGGTGTTGTTGTTTCCTATGCTGCCGCACTGATTTTCAATGCACTTGGAATGACAAATGCAGACGGTTCCGCAATCCTTGATTTTACAAATATCGCATCTGCTGCATGGGTAGGTGTTCCTGAATTCTCTATCTGTAAATTCAATATCTCCGCTATTTTGGTTATGGCTCCGATCGCCCTTGCTTCCATGATGGAGCATATCGGTGATATGTCTGCCATCTCTGCAACTGTCGGAGAAAACTTTATCGAAGATCCGGGACTTCACCGCACTTTGATCGGTGACGGTCTTGCAACTTCCCTCTCCGCATTAGTCGGCGGTCCTGCAAATACTACTTATGGCGAGAACACAGGTGTTCTTGAGTTAAGTAAGGTACACGATCCGAAGGTTATCCGTATCGCTGCTTTGTATGCAATTATTTTAAGCTTTATTCCAAAGATGGCAGAAGTGATCGGTTCTATGCCTTCTGCGATCATCGGTGGTGTCAGCTTTATGCTTTACGGTATGATCTCTGCGATTGGTGTCCGTAACGTTGTAGAAAACCACGTAGACTTCACAAAATCGCGCAACCTGATCATTGCCGGTGTTATTTTCGTATGTGGTCTCGGATTTTCTAACGGACTTACTTTTACCGTTGCTGGAACTGATATTACTTTAACTTCCCTTGCAATTGCTGCAATTGCCGGTATTCTCTTAAATGCAATTTTACCTGGCAATGACTATCACTTTGGAAAAGATGTTGAGGCGGATTCAAACCGTGGTATTGATATGATGCCGAACCTGCATGAAGATACAAGCTATGGGGATCACGAAGAGTAGTGAATGTCGCAGATTTTGTGGTGCTTTCTTAGGGTGTAAAGGGCAGATATAAGTGTCCTCCCACAAGTCAATAATTTTATGTAATGAAAAAGAAAAACGGTATAAACGAAATATTATGTTTCTGTTCGCTGGACATTACGATGGGCTTCTGAACAACAATCATGTTCAGCAAAGGCTTCCATGATTGTTAGAATCCCATCTTCATAGCTCACGAAGAAAATAATATTTGTTTATACCGTTTTTCTTTTATTTACGTTACGAATGCCTTGTGAGAGAACTCTTATACATACCCGATCAACGTTATGAACCGCACCACAGAATCTGCAATTTACAATATGAAACTCTGGTTATGGGAGAAATGCCTATAGGGTAACGACAAAACTCAATCTGCATTCCCTAAGTAAATTAATTATAACTTCTGTAAACGAAATTTAATAGAATGAAGTAGGATTGTAAGCGTGATTATGGTAAAATTATGGTTTGTAATGAATTTGACAAATCGACATTTAAGGAGATCTTGTATGAAGAAAATCGTATGTACAATGCTATGTATTATGCTTTTATTTGTTT
>ERZ1034946.926-NODE-926-length-11330-cov-7.112195_pt1 | contig 11330 bp, 10 predicted proteins | sample MGYA00520591_ERZ1034946 | MGnify/ENA primary metagenome ERZ1034946 (study PRJEB33766, sample SAMN09781753) | gut metagenome | biome: gut microbiome | host: Homo sapiens | place: Madagascar | study: EMG produced TPA metagenomics assembly of the PRJNA485056 data set...
CCTTTACTCTGATGCCTTTATTATATAATAAATATCTGCACAAAAAAAGTGCTGTATCATCTCCTCACAGATCATACAGCACTTGATAGTTATTGTTCACTCCGTTCTCAGTAACACTTGATATTTACCTTCTTCCGCCAGATATCAGAATATCTTCAAAATATCATTATACATAACCACAACCATCAGCGCCATCAGAAGCATCAGTCCCGCAAAATGGATCATGCCTTCTACCTGGCGGTTTACCGGTTTTCTCCGGATTGCTTCTACCACCAGAAATACCAACCTTCCTCCGTCCAGTGCCGGAAGGGGAAGCAGGTTCATCACTCCCAGGTTGGCAGAAAGAAGAACTGCCATGTTCAGCATATTCATCCAGATCATCAGTGTTCCTTCGCTCTTGGACTGTTCGTAAGTATCCCCGATGGCATCCACAACACCAACCGGGCCGCTTAAGTCTTTCATTCCAAGATGACCGGTCACAAGCTCTTTCAGGCTTAAGATCGTAGTGCGGATCATGTATTTTACTTCCACCGCACCGTATTTCAGAACATTGAAACCGGAAGTCTTTTCGCTGTATGTGTTATATCCGAAACCGGAAACCGGTGTCCGGTATTCTCTTGGTGTAATCTCCGCCTCATATTCCAGCCCATTTCGTTCATAAGTGATCGTCACAGGTTCATCAGACAGTGGATGCTCCTCGATATATTTTTCATATGCATTTCCATCCGGGACTTCCACACCGTTGATCTTCGTGATCACATCGCCCGCTTCCAGACCTGCTTCTTCCAGCGGCATTCCTTTGATCAGGGATTCCACTGTCATGGAATTTACATCGGAACGGTTGAAGCCAAGGAGATATCGTACATTTACATCCGGCTTATAGGAGATCTCCTGTTCTTTTCCATCACGTTTTACCTTCAGATGGATGGTATCTCCCTCTTTCAGCTCATTGAGATACGAATACACATAGAGATCTTTTCCCAGGTCAATGTGATATCCCTGGTACTCTGTGATCACATCGCCTTCTTTCAGGCCTGCCTTTTCTGCTGCGGAACCTTCTGTTACCTGCAATACAGTTGCAGGATCATAGCCAATACAGCCCACAATGATCACAGACAGGACAAAGGCCAGCAGAAAATTAAATACCGGACCAGCGGCAACCACCGCAATCCTGCCCCACACAGGAGCAGAATTAAAGGTTCCCGGACTGTCATCTTCCGCATCTTCTCCTGCCATGGCACAGGAACCGCCAAGAGGAAGCAGTTTCACAGAATAGCGGGTGCCACCTTTTACCGTACTTATGATCCTCGGACCCATGCCAAGAGAAAATTCCACCACCTCAATGTGGTTCTTTTTTGCCAGGAGAAAATGTCCCAGTTCATGGATCAGTATCACAACGCTGAAAATAATTACAGCAATCACAAATCTCAATTTACCACCTGCTTTCGATCCACTGGTAAGTATCCTGCTCTACAGAAAGGATCTCATCCAGATCCGGATGCGCGATTTTTTTATGTCTTTCCATAGACTGTGCAATAATCTCATAAATATCCAAAAAGCCAATCTTTTCTTCCAGGAATTTCTTTACTGCAAGCTCATTGGCCGCATTAAAGACGGTCGGCATACTTCCCCCTTCCCGGGATGCCTGGATCGCCATAGGAAGTCCGCGGAATGTGTCCATATCCGGAACCTCAAATGTGATCTCACGGAGTTTCGTGAAATCAAGACGGTCTCCATCCAGATAACGTCTGTGTGGATAGTACAGAGCGTACTGGATCGGAAGTCTCATATCCGGAGTTCCAAGCTGTGCCATGATCGCGCCGTCTTTAAATTCCACCATGGAATGAATGATACTCTGTGGCTGTACCACCACCTGAATATGATCCAGGTCCATGTCAAACAGCCACTTGGCCTCCATAACTTCCAGACCTTTGTTTACCAGGGTCGCGGAATCTACGGTGATCTTCCGTCCCATTACCCAGTTTGGATGTTTCAGAGTATCCGCAACCGTAACATTTCGAAGTTCTTCTGTGGTACGTCCGCGGAATGGTCCGCCGGATGCCGTGATCAGAAGTTTATGGATCTCTTTGTTTTCTTCTCCATGGATAGCCTGGAAAATGGCGCTGTGTTCACTGTCAACCGGAAGGATGGATACGCCGTATTCCTTTGCCATTGGCATGATCAGATGACCGGCTGTGACAAGGGTCTCTTTATTCGCCAGAGCGATGTCCCTTCCCGCACGGATTCCTTCCATGGTAGGACGGATCCCGATCATTCCCACGATCGCAGTGACAAGAATATCGGATTCCGGCATGGACGCAAGTTCCAGAAGTCCTTCCATTCCGCTGACTACCTTTGTGTCCGTATCCGCAATACGTGTTTTCAGGTCCCGGGCTGCCTTTTCATCCCAGACTGCAGCCAGAAGCGGATGAAACTCCCGGATCTGTTCTTCCAGTTTCTCCACACTTTTTCCCGCACTGACCGCAACAACACGAAGATCTTCGTTTTTTCTTGCCACATCCAGTGTCTGAGTTCCGATGGAACCGGTAGAACCTAAGATTGCAATATTCTTCATTTCAATATCTCCTAAATTCCAAGAATCGTTTTTGCAAGATAATAAATAACAGGAGCTGTGATAATCACGCTGTCAAAACGGTCCAGAATTCCTCCGTGACCCGGGATCAGCTTACCATAGTCCTTAATGTTCTGATTTCTCTTGATCGCAGATGCAGCCAGATCGCCTACCATGGAGATCAGGGCTCCAACTGCACAGATCAGGGCATACTCTGCCATTTTTCCCTGTGTGGCCGCTGCATAGATCACTCCAAGAAGTGCCGCTCCCACAACGCCGCCTACAGCTCCCTCGATGGATTTCTTCGGGCTTAAAACGGGTGCCATCTTATGTTTGCCGATGAGCATTCCCACACAGTAAGCGCAGGTATCACAGCCCCAGGAGCATAAAAAAATCAGCCATACCAGGAACTTTCCGTCCGGAAGGCTTCTGGTAAGATAGATAAAGGAAAGCATCACCGCAACATATACCACTCCGAAAAATGCTGCCATCACCTGTTCCGCACGATATTTCGGATAACCGAATACATAGACAAACAGAATCAGGATCATACTGATGATGATCGCCATTGTTCCATAACTTCCAAAATCAAATTTCATGGCAATATAATAAAGCACTGCTCCAAGATATCCCACAAGTTCCAGCACAGTAACGTGCTCATCACTTACCTTCATTACCTTGTAAAGCTCTCTCATTCCGATCAGTGAAACAGCCAGAAGTGTAAAAAACAGAATCCAGCTGCCGGAAATGATAGTTGCCAGGGCAATGATGACAAGGACGATACCACTTATCAGTCTTGTCTTAAACATGATCTACTCCTCCTTGACGCCACCGTAACGTCTGTCTCTCTGATTATATTTTTCGATGGCTTTGACCAGCTCTTCTTTATTGAAATCCGGCCATGCAACCGGTGTAAAATAAAACTCGGAATAAGCCAGCTGCCAGAGCAGGAAATTGGAAAGACGCTGCTCTCCACTTGTACGGATCATCAGATCCGGATCCGGTACACCAGCAGTGTCCAGATAGCTCTCAATGGTATCCTCTGTAATGCTGTCCGGCTCAACTTTTCCGTCTTTTACATCCTGTGCCATCTTCTGCATTCCACGGCGGATCTCATCCCGGCTTCCGTAATTTAATGCCAGCTGGAAATAAATGCCGTCAAAATCTTTGGAATATTCCTCCAACTCCCGGACACTCTGCTGGATATCCGGTGCAAAAGCAGTAATATCCCCGATGACTTTCATACGCATATTATTTTTCTTGGAAATTTTGATACATTTCTTAAGATAACTGCGGAACAGTTTCATCAGCGCTTCCACTTCTTCTCTGGAACGTTTCCAGTTTTCTGTGGAAAAAGCGTAGACAGTAAGGTATTTTACTCCCAGATCCTTAATATCGTAACAAATGTTCTCAAGATTGGCGCATCCCTTTACATGTCCGTAAGTTCTCGGCATTCCACGTTCTTTTGCCCACCTTCCGTTTCCATCCAGAATAATCGCGATATGATTTGGTACGTTCATAAATCTCCTCCATACAGAAAGAGAGCTTCTTCAAAGAAGCCCTCTTTATCCTCGTATCTCTTACAATTATACAGTCAGAATCTCTTTAGACTTGTTCTCGATCGCCTTGTCAACTTCCTTGATGTATTTATCTGTAAGTTTCTGGATCTGATCCTCAAGCTCTTTGATCTCATCCTCAGAAACATCCTGTTTTGCAAGTTTCTTAAATGCATCGTTGGCATCACGACGGATATTTCTTACTGCAACCTTGGCACCTTCGCCTTTTTTCTTAACGTCTTTTACCAGCTCTTTACGACGCTCCTCGGTAAGCTCCGGGAAAACAAGACGGATCATTTTTCCATCGTTGCTCGGGTTTAAACCAAGATCAGAGCAGAGAATTGCTTTCTCGATAGCTTTGATCATGCTGGACTCCCATGGCTGGATCTGAATCATACGTGCCTCCGGAACAGAAATGTTTGCCACCTGCTGAATCGGAGTTGGTGCTCCATAATAATCTACGGTAAGTTTGTCAAGAATATGCGGGTTTGCACGGCCGGCTCTGATTGTTGTCAGCTCACTCTCCAAAGCATTCAGTGTTTTTCCCATTTTTGTTTCGTATACCTGAATTCTCTCATCCATTTCACATATCTCCCTGTATGGTTATTTTTTTATTATTCCCTTCTGATTACACAGTTACCTTTGTTCCGGAGAACTTACCGTGTACCGTGTTGACGATGCTGTCTTTTTCATCAAGACCGAATACCAGCATCGGCATCTTCTGCTCCATGCACATGATGGAAGCGGTGAGGTCCATAGCTGCCAGTTTCTTGGCAACCACTTCATCAATGGAAATCTCATCATACTTCTTGGCATCCGGATTTACCTTCGGATCGCTGTCATAGATTCCGTCAACAGCTTTGGCAAGAAGAATGGCATCTGCGCCAATCTCAACAGCACGAAGTACTGTAGCTGTATCTGTGGAAAAATATGGATGACCGGTACCACCTGCAAAGAATACAACTTTTCCTTCTGCGAAGCTCTCTTCTACAGCATCTTTAGAATAAAGAGTAGTAAATGCGCCACATACAAACGGGGTAAACACCTCTGTCTTAAGTCCCACATATCTGCAGATGTCAGATACATAGATACAGTTCATGATTGTAGCAAGCATACCGATCTGGTCAGCCTTACTTCTGTCCATTGCCCCGCTGGTACGTCCTCTCCAGAAGTTTCCTCCTCCGATTACGATACCAACCTGAAGTCCCTCATCCACGATAGTCTTGATCTGTTTGGCAACTTCTGTAACGGTTGCTTCGTCAAAACCTCTCTTCTGCTCTCCTGCAAGAGCCTCTCCGCTTAATTTCAGTAACACTCTTTTCATATGTTTATTCTCCTTTACCATACGCCGGACACAACTTCATTGCCATCATCGTCAAAAGTTGTGGAAACCGTAAACGTATCATAATAATAATAACCTGTCTTACCGGACTCCGGTTCGTCCTCATAGTCACTGCCATTCGGACTACCGCATGCATTTACAAGATCTGTCATGGACTGGCCAATATATCCTTTTGCCACAGATGCCGGATCATCATCACTGGATGGTGCTTCTGTGGGATCCGGATCATCCGAAGAATCTGAAGACGGAGTAGATGGTGAATCTGTACTGCTGGAATCACTGCTGTCAGTATTATCCCCACTGCTATCTGCTGAAGAAGATGCGGAATCTGTGCTGCTGGAATCTGTACTGTCCGTGGAATCTGTACTGCTGTCGCTGGAATCGCTCTCTTCACTGTCATCCTCAATACCGAGTCTTGCCTTCACATCCTTCAGTGTGGAAACTTCCTTGGTGCTTCCACTTGTCAGATATGTAGCATATGGGATTCCATCTTCACCCTCGCCATCCATACAGAGACTCAGCTGAGAAATTGTCAAAAGCGGCAGTTTACGGAAGAAGCATTCATTCTGCTCCTCGTCAGAAAACGTAATTCTCACATCAAAACTTGTTGCTGCGTTACCGTCATCATCTTTCTGGCTCTTTTCCATATAATAAACGGCTTTATCTTTGTCAGCCAGCGTAAACTTACCACTTACAAGATCACTGCCCCAGGTCTCATCGCTGTCATCTCCGTCATCTCTGGTAGGACGGACATAAATCGCAGAGATTGTAGAGCCCATTTTATTTGTAAACACAATACTTGTGGTTGTCTCACTCTTGGTTCCCATCACATTCTTGATGTTCGCTGTATCGTCTGTAGATGTCTGCATTTCTACCACATCTGTCTTCGCTGCTTCTGTCACAGTCGGTGTCACAGTTACTTCCACTTTCTGTTCAGGTGCCACGGAATTCTTCTTCCCACATCCGGCAGCAAGCATACTTGCCGCAAGAATTCCTGCAAGAATCAAATAACGTTTTTTCATTATATCTCCTCCATATAAAATGGTTCTATTTGCTGTCAGCTTACCTCTTTCTATTATTACAGAGTATCACTTTCTTGTCAACCTGACCGGTTTGAATTTCACAGAATCTTTAGATTTTTCAGACTATGTCAAAAATTAAAACATCTGCGGTCAAAAGCCGTTTTCTCTTCTTTTTTTCCGCATGTCACGGCGCATTTTCGCCGCTTCATTCCGGGCTTTTTCTGCTTCTGTGGTAATGATCAGTTCCGGTACCTGAATCGGTTTCTGGTCTTTATCTACAGCCACCATCACAAAGAACGCCCGGTTTACAGTCCGGCGCATACCATCCGGCTGTTCCACATACGTATCAATCTCAACTTCCATGGAAGTTCTTCCCACGTAAGTCACATATCCCTTAAGCACTACGATCTCACCTTCATAGATCGCATGCTTGAACTGAAGATTGTCCACTGCCGCAGTTACCACACGATAGGTTTCCGCATGGCGCATAGCCACCACACCGGCAACCTCATCCAGCCACTGCATCAGCGCTCCGCCAAAAAGCCTTCCGCCTCCGTTCAGATGCTGCTGCATGATCAGATGAACCTGCTCTGTCATGGACGCTTCCACCGTTTTTTTACGTCTTTCCTGTACCTCTGCCATTTTTTATTCCCCGCTTTTTATCATACTTTTTTCCAGCAGAAATCGGCCAGTTAATAAAGATTTTTCACCTTAAAGTCTCTCTCTGCTTCTCTTCTCTGATCTTTCTTGGCAATGTCCTGGCGCTTGTCGTAAAGTTTCTTACCACGTGCCATACCGATCTCTATTTTTACCAGGCTGTCCTTGAAATAAACCTTCAAAGGTACCAGGGTCAGTCCTTTTTCCTTTAATTTGGCTTCGATCTTATTGATCTCGTAACGATGCAGAAGCAGTTTCCGCACACGAAGAGGATCTTTGTTAAAAATATTTCCTTTCTCATAAGGAGTGATATGCATTCCATATACATAAACCTCCCCGTTTTCCACACGGACAAAAGCCTCCTTGATGCTGCATTTGCCGGAACGTAAGGATTTTACCTCGGTTCCAGCCAGCGCAATCCCGGCCTCATAAGTGTCCTCAATAAAGTAGTCATGAAAAGCTTTTTTATTATTTGCAATCAATTTCATTCCTGTTTTTTTTGCCATTTCGCGCTCCCTCAGTCTTCTTCAGCCAGAACAAAATCCACGGTTTTCAGCATTTTATCCGCATCTGCCACACGGACACGGACTTTCTGCCCAAGACGGAAGATCCTTCCTGTCATATCTCCCCGCAGTTCATATGCATCCTGGTCAAATACATAATAGTCGTCTCGTAATGTATTGATATGGATCAGTCCTTCCACAGTATTTGGAAGTTCCACATAAAGTCCCCATCCGGTAACGCCGGAGATGATTCCCTCATACTCCTCGCCCAGATGATAGGACATATACTCTGCTTTCTTCAGCTTGTCAGATTCTCTTTCCGCCTCATCTGCACGCCGTTCGCACACACTGGACTGGCGTGCCACTTCATCCAGGATCTCCTTGTAATGTTCGGTACGTCCTTCTCTTACCAGTCTGCCTCTCAGACGGTCATGAATGATCCTGTGGATCTGAAGATCCGGATATCTTCGGATCGGAGAGGTAAAGTGACAGTAATACTTCGCCGCAAGACCGAAATGTCCGCTGCATTCGGTGGTATATTTCGCCTGTTTCATGGTACGCAGTGTCAGGCGGCTGATCTGCGCCTCATTTGGCATTCCTTCGATACTTTCCAGGATCTCCTGGATCTCACCTGGTGTGATCTCCTGCCCGGATTTCCGGATGTTAACGCCCTCATTATGAAGGAGCATCAGAAGACTTTCGATCTTTTCCGGATCCGGATTCTCATGAGTTCTGTATACAAACGGATAATCTCCGGTACAGTATTCCTGTGCCACGGTTTCATTGGCAAGAAGCATAAAGTCCTCAATGATCCTGGTTGCCACATTGGCCTCGTAAGGCTGTACGTCAATAGCTTTTCCTGCTGCGTTGAGTATGATCTTGCTTTCTGGAAAATCAAAATCAATGGAACCTCTTGTATGGCGGCGGCTACGTAAAATCCCGGAAAGTTCTTTCATCAGGAAAAACATGGGGATCAGGGATTCGTAACGTTTCTTTGCCACATCATCGGTATCTTCCAGAATATTTTTTACATCGGTGTAGCACATACGCTCATCTACGCGGATCACTGTTTCCGCGATCTTATGGGAAATTACCTTACCTTTTTCATTGACATCCATCAGACAGCTTAAAGTAAGACGATCCTGTCCCTGGTTCAGAGAACAGATTCCATTGGAAAGCCGTTCCGGAAGCATAGGAATCACGCGGTCCGCAAGATAAACCGAAGTTCCTCTCTTCAGTGCTTCCCGATCAAGGGCACTGCCACCCTGGACATAATTGCTGACGTCTGCAATGTGTACCCCAAGATGATAGATTCCGTCTTCTTTTGTAAGGGAAATGGCATCATCCAGATCCTTTGCATCCTCGCCGTCAATGGTAACCGTGACAAGATCTCGAAGATCCAGTCTTCCATCCATATCTGCTTCCTGCACATGATCCGGCACACGGTCTGCCTGACGGAGTACCTTATCCGGAAATACACTTGGAATGTTAAAACTCTTCACAATAGCAAGGATATCTGTTCCTGGTGAACGTAAATTTCCCAGCACTTCTGTGATCTTTCCTTCCGGCTTCCGGTTTCTGGAACCATAGTCCACGATTTCCGCAACTACCTTATCGCCATCTTTGGCTCCCATGGAATTTTTCCTAGTGATAAAGATATCTTTGGAAAATTTGGGGTTATCGCTGATCACAAAACCGTAATCCCGGCTGCTCTGGTAGGTTCCCACAATCGAAGGCATTCCCCTCTCCAGAACCTTCAGGACAACACCTTCCGGGCGCTTGCCCTCTTTATGTCCATTTCGTACAAGGATCTGTACTTTATCCTGATGCATGGCACTTCCCGTGTCATTTTCTGGGATAAAAATATCCTGTTCCTGGTCTTCCACTTCCACAAATCCAAAACCCTTATAATGGCCAATGAACGTTCCTTCCATAATAGTTCCGTCCTTCTCGGAAAAATGGCGTTCCTCATGCTCATGTTCCTTACGTTCTCTTCCCTTACGGCCACGCTCCTGCTTCTCTGCCTTCAGAGCATCTTTTTTCTTCCGTCTGTCTCTGCGCTTGCCGGAAACTTTACTATATCTTCCTTTATTATCCACTTCCGCCTTTCCCTGGGCACAAAGCTCATCCAGCACATCAAAAAGCTCTTTTTTCTCACTCTTATCCAGCTGGAGGAGAGATGCGATCTCCCGCAGTCGCATAGGTTTATACAGCGGATCTCCCAGAAGCTCCATTATAAACTTTTTTCTTTTTTCAAAATTTTTCGATCTTTTCACATTTTCTCCTGTTTCTATTTCATTTTTACCCTGTTATCATTCCGGAGGAAGTCTCACCCGTGACCCTGTATCAACGCAAAAACACTCCTGCTGATTAACAAAAGAAGTCTCCATCCGAGGTTCTTCTGCATGCTAACGCAGCAAGAGTGTTCCCAACTTCTGTTCTGCTCCCGGCAGATCAGATAATGTTCAGTACGATTGACAGTACAAAGAAAATAACTCCCATGATAATGGTACCTCTTACGAGACCACCTTCCATGGAACGGCCCTTATTCTTACCCCAGTAAGTATCAGCTACTCCGGCGATAGAGCCAAGACCCTGCTGCTTGCCCTCCTGCATCAGTACGACAACAGTCAGAGCGATACAATCTATTGCATAAATTACAGTCAGAATAATCTTCAAAATGTTCACGCGGTTACACCTCCTAATCAACTAGAGGTTATTTTACCATAGCTAAACCGGGATTTCAACCATTTTCCGTTTATTTTATGCAGGGCTTTTTCTGAGATTTTTTTGCAAAAGGATCGGTATATCTTCCAAGGGTTCCAAGCTGTTCATGAATCCGCAGAAGCTGATTATACTTGGCGTTCCGGTCCGAACGGCAGGGCGCACCTGTTTTGATCTGTCCGGAGCCACAGGCTACCGCCAGATCTGCGATAAAGGAATCCTCGGTCTCGCCGGACCTGTGGGAGATCACCGCACGGTATCCCGCATGTTGGGCCATTTCCACTGCATCCAGGGTTTCCGTGAGGGTTCCGATCTGATTTACCTTGATAAGGATGGCATTGGCGACTTCAAGCTGAATACCGCAGCGCAGACGTTTGATATTGGTGACAAACAGATCATCTCCCACAAGCTGGACCTTTTTTCCAAGATGTTCCGTCAGGTATTTCCAGCCTTCCCAGTCATCCTCCCAGAGCCCATCCTCAATGGAAACAATGGGAAATTTTCCCACCAGTTTCTCGTAGTACTCTGTCATCTCCCTGGCATCCCGGTAGATCTTTTCCCCTTTCATGCGGCTCTCCCCCGGGAAAAAGTACACGCCTTTTTCCTCATCATAAAGTTCGCTGGAAGCTGCATCAATGGCAATGGCGATCTCTTCTCCAGGTTTGTATCCTGCTTTTTCCACTGCATGAACGATCAGCGTAAGCACTTCCTCCGAATCCGGAAGATCCGGGGCAAATCCCCCTTCGTCTCCAACTGCTGTGGAAAGTCCTTTTTCCCGGAGAAGGAGCTTTAAGTGCTGGTAAACTTCCGCACACATGCGGATACCTTTTTCCAGGCAGCCTGCTCCGATTGGCATGATCATAAATTCCTGAAGGTCTACCGTGTTGTCCGCATGTTTTCCCCCTTGTGTCAAGCTAATGACACAAAATTTTTGTAATTTGTCCATCATCACTT
>ERZ1034946.934-NODE-934-length-11294-cov-27.700952_pt1 | contig 11294 bp, 9 predicted proteins | sample MGYA00520591_ERZ1034946 | MGnify/ENA primary metagenome ERZ1034946 (study PRJEB33766, sample SAMN09781753) | gut metagenome | biome: gut microbiome | host: Homo sapiens | place: Madagascar | study: EMG produced TPA metagenomics assembly of the PRJNA485056 data set...
TACCTCCAATTAAGGAACAGCGGCTAATGAACACCATCAGCCGCTGTCTCTTTTACTTACCTAATTCATCGTTGATTTCTTTGAGAATCTGGTCACCGCCCTGATTCTTCCAGTTTTCAACGAAAGTATCGAATTCGCTGATATCTGCTTTTCCCATAATAATCTTTGCAAATGTTTCTTCTTCCATTTTTTTCAGGTTTGCCCATTTGGTCTCCATGGTTTCTGTCTGACCACTATATGCATTGTAAACCGGTATATATTTATCATTTACATAGGAAGCTCCTCCAACCAGAAGTGATACAAGTCTCGGGAGATTACTTTTTGCAAGGTCACTGTCCAGATTCCATTTATCCAGGCTGAAATCATCATAAGGTTCTTTTTTCAGTTCAGTAACCGCTTCCATATCATTCTTTAACAATTTATGCTTTGAGAAATCGACATCATCCATTGTAATCTCTCCTGCAAGATATTTTTCCAGAGTCTCAGTGGATACTTCAATCTCATCTGCATTATCGTAGCCATTATACAAAGGATAAAAATCTGCAGTACCCATTTCTGTGGAGGAAATGCCATCTATTACCCACTGCTGTTCATTGGCAATCAGATAGTTAATAATCTTAAATGCAGCCTCCGGATTCTTACAGCTTTTGCTTGCCACTACATATTTACTTGTAGGATTTGGCATATGGGTATAATAATTTCCATCCTCGGCCAATGGTGTAAAGTATGCTCTCCAGTCTGCTTCTCCTGCCAGTGTAGCATCTGCCACTGTATAACCACTCCACCATGGTCCAAAGAAAATTCCCACCTTTCCAGCCAGAAGAGGCTCCTTACTGTCATTTCTGACAAGCATTTCCGGATCAATCAGTTTATCTGTATACAATTTCTGGATTTTTTCCAGGGCTGTTCTGGTCTCCGGCTGAATTGAACCATACTTTACAGTTCCATCCTCATCCTGCAGCCAGTACTGTGGATAAGACTGGAAGCTGCTGAACAACGGATCCAGTCCATACTGGTTATTTCCAATTGCATTCATATGATCTGAATTGCTTGGTCCAAGAATTCCAATGGTATCAGCTTCTCCGTTACCATCCGGATCCTGGGTCACGAATGCTTCTGCCACTGCTGCCATTTCATCCCAGGTTCTTGGAACCTCCAGCCCAAGATTATCCAGCCAATCCTGACGAATCCACATTTCGTTTATTTCTCCTACCATCATACTCGGAGCCGGGATTGCCATCATCTCTCCCTTATCATTAGTAATACATTTTTGCAGTTCATCCCCACCGGATTCTACATATCCTTTCAACGTATCTGAAGCATAGTCATCAAAATACTGATCAAGCGGCTGGATCATATCATATTTCAGAAGTGCCCTATACTGTGCAGCATTGACATTCATCAGATCAGGAATCGCACCACTTCCGATACACAGGTTCATTTTCTCATCAAAGTCAGATGAGGATGCAACCCAGTCGTATACGACCTCGATATTAAAGTCTTCCTTCAAAAGTCTTGTATAGGAATTATCCTCATAGCTCATTCCGTCAGGAATCTTCGCATTTGGATTCATTGAACCGCCCAGATGGACAGTTACTGTCTCTGCATATTTTGAAAATGGGAGATCTTCCTTGGCTGTTCCTTCTGCCTCTCTTACTGCTGTTGTCTGTGTGCTTTTTTCTGATGAGCTGGAGCTGCCGCAACCTGCCAACGCAGTCGCAGCCAGCGCCGTTGCACTTACAAGTGCCATAATCTGTTTCTGTTTCATACTTCTTCCTCCTTTTTTATCCTTTTACTGATCCAAGTGTAATACCATCTACAAAATATCTTTGCAGGAATGGATATACAATCAGTACCGGTATCATAGCTATAAATATCTTTGCAGCATCCAATGAGAGATTATTTAATTTCATCGCCTGTGCGATCTGTTCTACATTCATTGTAGAATAATCCAGTGTTACAACCATCTGCTGGATATAGGTCTGCAGCGGGTAACTGCTTTGTCTTGTACTCAGGACCATTCCCTGGAAGAATTCATTCCAGTACATGACCATGGTAAAAAGTGCAATGGTTGCCACCATCGGTTTTGCCAGCGGTATGTATATGGATATCAGATTCCTCCACGGTCCGCCGCCATCAACAAAACATGCTTCTTCCAGTTCAGATGGAAGATTTTTAAAAAAGTTCACTGCAAGGATTACATTAAACACCTGTAGTCCTGTTCCCAGCACCAGTCCCCAGATACTGTCCATCAGATGGTAGTTTCTCATAGTGATATACCATGGAACAGTACCACCATTGAACAACATACAAAATACGAGAATCCACATGAAGATTTCTTTATGGGGGAACTGCTTTTTCGTTCTTGACAATGGGAACGCTGCCATAAGAACACATACCATGCTGACAGCAGTACCCAGTACTACTCTTTTTATAGATATCAGGAACGAACCAAAAAATGCACCTTCTCCCAAAATCTTCTGGTAGGAGAGCAGATTGAAGCCGACCGGCCAGAAAGTAACTTTTCCTGCATTAACGGCTTCCTTGCTGCTCAAGGATACACAGAGGACATACCATACAGGCATAATACAGATCAACGTGACTATAACAAGGAACACCACATTCAAAACATCGAAAATCTTGGATCCGAGGCTTTTATTCTCAATCATAGATATCACCTCCTAAAACAGTTTATAACCGGTAAATTTATCTGCAAGCCAGTAACCCAAGGCAATCAGTATTACACTGATTACAGACTTAAATAATCCGACTGCTGTTGCCAGAGAATACTGCAGATTCTGTAAACCAGCCCTGTATACCCATGTATCAATAACATCTCCTGTTGAATATACCAATGGGTTATACAGATTATATATCTGGTCAAATCCTGCATTTAATATATTTCCAAGAGACAGGATAGCCAGAAGTGCTACTGTCGTCCTTATACCCGGCAGCGTCACATGCCATATCCTCTTAAACCTGCCGGCACCATCTACTGCTGCCGCTTCATACAATGTTTTATCAACACCCAGGATAGCAGCAAGATAAACTACTGTATTATAACCGAACCCTTTCCAGATGTCCGTACCGATCACCAGCGGCTGGAACAGCTTTGCTTCCCCAAAGAAATTGACCGGATCACCGCCAAATAGCTGTATCAGCTGATTAACCGGTCCTGTATAACCGAAAATGTTCAGCACGATCTTTGCAAGAATAACCCAGGACAGAAAATACGGTAAGTATACGATTGTCTGAATCGGACGCTTTAGTCTTTTCAATGCCAGTTCATTTAATAATAATGCAAAAATCAGCGGGAAAATAATATTTCCAATGATCTTACCCACAGCAATAGTGACTGTATTCCGCAAAACCTGCGCAATGTCACTCATCTGAAACATATACTCAAAATTAGCCAGACCAACAAATTTGGAATGCAGGATGCCCTGTCCCGGATTATAATCCTGAAAAGCCATAACGATTCCAAACATAGGCACGATACTGAATAAGAACAGCCACAGGAAAGCCGGTACCAGCATTATGTAATAATGTTTCACAAACCTTTTAATATACATGAGTAAACCTCCCTTCTTTTATAGACAGTTTATCCTGTAATCGTATTTTTCACTAGACGATATTGTTTCTGATTTTACAGTCTTTTTTTTAAATTTAAAAAAATGTCCGAATCAAATCGAACATTTTTTAACCCTGTTTGCATATTCTGTTGGCGTGCATCCATATTCTTTTGTAAACACTTTTGTAAAATAATAATAATTGTCATATCCCAGATCTGATGCAATCTGCGTGATATTTTCAGTTCCTTTTTCCATTTTACATGCCGCCGCATGCATTTTTCTGCTGATCACATAGTTATGAAATGTATCACCGGTCATTTCTTTAAATCTCGTGCTGAAATAGCTTCTGCTCATTCCAATCTCCGCTGCGGCATCTTCCGACTTCAGATTTTCTTCTATATGTTCTTCTATGTATAGGATGGTCCTTGCAAAGATATAGATATCATTTGCTTTTTCTGTCTGCAGACACGTCCGGTACAGATCATCCTTCCATTTTTTTACCCATGCCAGCATATCATTTACGGAGGATAGCGACGGAAATTCATACTCTTCCCCTGTAATCTCCTGAATGCGGTGGAAGCTCTTTACAAAAATCCTTTCGGCAGTGCGAAGCTCCACTTCCCCTGTCATTTCACACAACCTGTCAAACTCGTTATCATCATATATCCATCTGGTGTTCATCCATGCATTTTCCAGCTCCTTGCGTAATCCATGATCCTCCTGCTTTTTTTCCTTTTTTAACAGATTATCCTTATATTTTCTATCCACCCGCTCCAGTATCTGGTCACAGTCATCCCCATCAAAGCTTATCTTAGATATGTAATCCAGTGCTCCCAGTCTCATGGCTTTCTGTGCATAACGGAAATCTTCATGTACTGAAAAAATCACAAATTTCACATCCGGATATTCTGTTCTGCATCTTTCCATCAGCTCAATCCCATCTATCTCCGGCATATCTATGTCCGTGAACACAACATCTACCATGTTATCCTTCAGAAATTCCAGTGCTTTACTCCCATTCTGGACATCGCCCACAACTTCAAATCCATATTTTTCCCAGTTCATTATGGATATCAGACCTTTCCTAGCCAGTTTATCATCATCAACAACTAATACTCTCATTCCCTCATACCCTCTTATTCTATACCGGTATCTGTCACTTTAGCTTTATCCCGTAGCTCTTCCTGAACCGGGATCAGAATTGTAATCTTGGTTCCATGTCCTTTTTTGCAATTTACAAACAGATTCGTCTGTCCTTCATAGAATGAATCCAGCATTGCCTTTACATACCGCAGACCAATCCCTCTGTTCCCATTCTGCATTTTCTGCAGATTATAATCAAAAGGTGCATTAATCTGATCAATCTCCTCTCTGGTCAGTCCGTTACCGCTGTCTGCTATGGTGATTGCTGCTAATCCCCGTCTATTATCTTCAAAGATCCGCATTGTTATTTTCTCATCCTTTCCAAGTCCATACTGTATCGCATTTTCCACCAGCGGCTGTAGCAGCATCCGCACCGTTGGCTGTTCCAGATAACTGCCTTCCTCCACATTCATTTCTATCACAAAATCATATCGCATCTGCTGGAGTGCGATATATTCTTTCACAATATCAATCTCTGTCCGGAGTGTTGTCTGCATCCCCTCTTTTCCCAGATTGTACGACAGCAGCTTCTTTAATCTCTGCACAAATTCCGTAATGTTATCCTGATGGCTCATCCTTGCCATCCACTGGATAGAATTTAAAGTATTGAGCAGAAAATGTGGATTAATCTGGAACAGGAGCTTCTCATATTCTATCCGCTGTATATTTTTTTCTTTTTCCACAACGTTATCAATAAGATTCCTGATCTGGTCCTTCATCTTCCCCACTTCATGCATCAGGTCATCAAATTCCTTGATACCATACTCCTGCTTTACCATCTGTAGGGAGCCTCCTCCAATCTGAAGCAGCTGTTCCTGAAACTGATTGAGCGGCTTACATATTAACCGGTAGAGGTAAATGACAGAGCCGGAGAAAACACAGAACGATACAAAAATGATAACCAGCAGCTTCAGCCTCCACATATTCATTTCTTTCTGATATGTATTCTCCTGCAGCGCAATGGCATTCGCATATCCTATCTCACTGCGGTATACCATGACCTTATAGCCTTCCTGGCTTGTCACCGCATACTCTTTTTTTTCCGGCAATTTAGACAGGAGCTGCTGCCCCCGGATAATCGCAGGGTTATTACTGTACTGCACAATACCATTCTCATCCAGTTCCATATAAGTATATGTCCAGTTTTCTTTGTTTAGCCTTTCCGCAACACTCATATCCGGCTCTATCTCTGCATAAATATCCAATTTCTGCCTGTTGCTGAAGGAAACCCTCCGCTTTACCGATATCACCGGTCTTTCCCTGATCCCCAGGCAGGATGAATGCATAGCCTGGATTGTATTTCCAATATTTTCAGTTACATTAGGGATAGTCTGATATACTTGATCCAGATTCCTGACATTGATATTTCTGATCAATTCACTTTGCTCTTCTAGGTCATAATAAGTAACACCGAGCAGCTTTGTATTCACATATCCAAGCTTTACCAGTTCTTCTCTGAGTGATTTCTGTCCCATATACTTGTCAAAATTATCCTCAGCACTTAAATAAGACTCTACCACGTTTCCAATAAGTCCGCTAGGACTCATCTGGTTGACAATACTGATCATGTCATAATAAGCACTATCCATCTCCCGCGTTATCTGTTCCAGATATATCTGCATGCTTTCCTGAATACTGTCATTCCGTATCATTCGGATTGTCATATATGACACAATCACCACTGCAAGGATACTTGACATCGCACTGATCAGCATAACAACCATCATCTTTTTCCTAAGTGTCTGTTTCCCTCTCTTTTCTCTTCCCATACCGGCTTCCCCACTCATATCCTGCACTATTTGTTATTTTAAAGCATACATACTTTTTATCGAATGTCAACTGTTTATGAAATGTCTTTTTTACTAAAAAGTCAGGGAGATTTCTGTAAAATATAAAACGGTCAACCTGATTGCAGTCCCATTGCAATGCATGCTTTTGTTGATTTTCTGACCTTTACTATTTCCGCATATAAAAACAACAGTGTCCTGCTTAAGTAACACTGTTGTAAATTTTTCCGGTCAAAAACGTATTGACCGCCCGCTAAATATTTTTCTTTAATATTCCGTAACTACTCAGAACCCCTACATATTCTCCATTATTATAAACAAACGGTCCGGCTTCTGCAGCTTCTCCGAAATATTCCGGTCTTAATGACATGATTTCGAGCAGCTCATCCATAGTGTTCACCCTTGTTGCCTGATATGGTTGTTCAAAGGCAATCTTTTCTACAAATAAATAGTGATCACTGCACTTTATCAGTACCCCTGCATGTCCTACGAAAACAACATCAGAATAAGGATCATATATTACTATGCTCAGAAGAGACATGTTATCACTATCTATCCTGAATCCATACTTGTCCCAGCTATCAGAAAACACAGTTTCCGGGTGTTTATCATCCGTTACGCTTTTTTCACCATATAGTGTAGTAAATATATCTCTGTCTTCTTTTATGGTCTCATATCTTCCTACATTATCTATCGCTTCTGTGTCAAACATTAAATAAGTACCCTCGTACTCTTCTTCCGTTGATTCTGCTGACAGTACCTCATCCAGCAGAAGAAAGGCTGTCATTCTGCAGTCAGCATCCGAATAGTCATGCTCTTTCTCCCAGCCATCCATGCATTTACCTACATCTGCTTTCAGCTTATACGGATCTGACCAGGTGTCTTCAAGCATTGCATTTTTGCCGGCAGTATCAGCAAAATCGGCTGCCCATTCCTGAAATATATCTACATGGGAAGCTCCCGCAGATCTCAGCTCCTTAGATACCTCTTCAATGGTATTGCTGCCTCCCATGTATGTTGCAGCCGGTATCTTTTGTCCATTCCCTGTCTGAGTGCCCATACAGGCATTCAGCAACATGGACGGAAGCAAAATAACAGCAAATATTTTAATTGCCGTCTGCGTATTATTTTGTCTTTTCAACAGAGATTACCTCTCCCTCAAATGGGTCTACCTCAGAAACTGTTCCTGTATATTTTACAGTCACGGTATCACCGTTGCTGACATTCTCCAGACCTTCCGGCTTTTCTTCAAAAGTAAAGCCATATGAAGTGCCATTCTTATCTGTAACAACAAACATGAAATCTTTTATCTCATCTATCGTTCCTGTCAATTCTTTTCCCTCTGCTGTTTCTTCCTGTTTCACGGACTCACTGCTATTATTTGTCTGTCCACAGCCTCCTATCAGTCCGGCACTAAGCATTAAACCCATTAAAATCGTGATTAATTTCTTCTTCATTATCAATATACCTCTTTCCCATATATTCTTAATACTTCCTCTTCAAAATACCTTACTATTTTATTTGTGTAAATAGTATGCTCCTAAAATTAAAGAAATATTTATTATTTTACAAACACGTCATATTGAACTTGCACATCAGCAGCTTTCTTTAATACAGATCCTAATGAAACACCCTCCTTAGACAAATTCTGAATTAAAAATGCACCCACAAACTTCAAATGCAAAATACACTATACAATGGCACTGACTTTATCCCCTTTACCATTCCAAAATTTCTTGTTGAAATTCTCATTGCATAAACCGGATCATATTTTTCCATATAAACCATCATACTTTTAGCTTTCACATGATTTCCTGCCTTACATTCAACTGGAATTACATGACTGTCTTTTTGTATCAGAAAGTCTACTTCCGCAGTATTATCCGATTCCCAATAATGAAGATCATAGCCTTTCGTTTTCAATGCAATTGCAACATAATTCTCTGTCAGTATGCCACGAAAGTGCTCTGTTTCCTTACCCCTCAACGCTTCAAGCGTCATTCCCATTCTGGCAGACATAATACCCATATCGCTATAATATAATTTGAATGCACTCACATCCTGATATGCCACAACCGGATAAAATCCCTGACTACATTTCATACACTTATTTACAATTCCAGCTCGAATCAACCAATCAATCGCATCTCCGTATTGAGATGCTCTTGCACCTGATTTTATCAACTTATACTGGAATTTTTTTGCATCTTTTGCCAACTGAGCCGGAAGGGAATCATATGCTTCAAAAATGCGTATCGTATCTGACTGATCAGCATATTTGGTCATATCCGCAATATAGGAATTTAATAACATCTGTCTGATTTCTGTCTGCTCTATAGGACTGTCTTTTGCAAGATCAGCCTTTACTGCTGCCGGCATCCCACCTACGATACAATAATGATAAAATTCCTGCATAGCCTCTTCATGAAGTATCTCATCCAACAGTTGATTATTTTCATAATGTTCCCGGATTGTATCTGCAAGCATCTGTTTTCCCTTTGCCCACAATACCTCTTCCAGATCCATTGGGTACATGGTCAGCATCTGAACTTTCCCCACTGGAAATGAATATTTTTCGCGGTTCACTGCCACGCCAAGCAGACTTTCTGCTGCCATTACATAATATTCAGGAGCTTCTTCTGAAAAATATTTTAACGAAGTTAAAGCTCTTTCACACATCTGAATTTCATCAAAAATAATAAGTGTATTTTCAGGTACAATCTTTGACTGATAATATTTTTCTAAAACAGATATAACATGATCTGCATGAATGTCTGTTTCAAAATATTTTCCAATCCTTTCGTCTGTTTCAAAATTTACATAGATAGTATTCTTGTAATACAATGCTCCAAACTCACGCATCTCAAATGTTTTTCCAACCTGACGTGCACCATAAATAAGCAAGGGCATTCTTCCGCTTAACATATTTTTCCACTCATATAACTTAAACGTTATTTTACGTTTCATGTGTATACATTCCCTTCCTTTAAAATATTTTAATATGTTCTAATGCATTATATTACATTTTTTTATATGAATTAATGTATCTTTTAACATCAAATATAAATTTGTACCAGACCATGAGTATATATTTATAATGATATGACCATTTTTCAGTTTGAAAAATTCCTATTTACCAGTTGCTTTTTATAATTCCAATGAATCTACATTCAATAAAAAATCATATACATTCATGATTAAAATACCCTGATCATTATAAAAAGGTTTGGGTGTATTAGATGTAATTACCATCTTCTTAAATGAATCATTTATTTTCAAAAAAGGACGAATTTCCTGTGCCATTTTCGCTTCCGTCTCCAGCATATACGCTGACTGGATATAATACTTTTTAGAACCCTTATTGCAGATAAAATCGACTTCCAGTTGCTTTTTTACCGGTTTTGCCTCCTCTCTCTTCTCAACAACAGTCAGATTCCCAACATCCACATGAAAGCCTCTCATTCTTAATTCATTGTAAATTACATTCTCCATAGAATGTGTCACTTCCATTTGTCTATAATGAATTCTTGAATTTCTTAGTCCCATATCCATAAAATAGTACTTCAATGGTGTACCAATATAAGATTTTCCTTTAATATCATATCGATTCGCCTCTTCAATTAAAAAAGCATCCTCCAAATATTCAATATATTTCGTAATAGTAGTTGCGGTAATCTTTGAATTATTTACACTTTTAAATGTTTTCTGAAGTTTGTTTGGATTCGTCAAAGCACCAATTACGGATGCCAAAACATCAAGCAGCGATTCCATTTCTCCGACATTTCTGATTTTGTTTCGCTTCACAATATCGCTAATATATGTTTCCTGAAAAAGATTATCCAGAAGCGTCATTTTTTGCTCATCCGTTTCAGCTAATACCACCAAGGGAATACCACCATAAGTAATATATTCGTTCCATCCATCATATTTGTTTCCATCGTAGCAACTCATAAATTCAGAAAAACTCAAAGGGTACATATGAACCTCATCCCCTCTGCCCCCAAATTCAGTTGCTATATCTCTGGATAAAAACTTTGCATTGCTCCCCGTTACAAACACATCACAATTCTTCTTATCCGCTAAACCATTAAGTACACTCACAAATTCATCCAGCAACTGTACTTCATCTAAAAGGAAGTAATATTTTTCATCATCTTGAATCTGTTCCTTTGCCCAAGGATAAAAGATTTTCGGGTCTTGATATTCTATATTGTCAAATAAATCAAATGCCATTTCAATGATGTGTTTTTCATCCACTCCATTTTCAAGCAAATGATTTTTAAACAATGTTCGCAATAAATAAGATTTTCCACATCTTCTTATTCCTGTTACAATTTTTATCAGACCATTTCCTTCACGCTTTATAAGTTGTTCTAAATAATAATCTCTTTTAATCTCTCTTACCATAATGCTTTCTCTCCTAAAAGATATTTTGGTTATTATATCTCTAAATATCTTTTATTATACTCAACAATATTATATAATTCAATTGTCTAAAAGATATTTTGGTTAATTTTTATCAAAATATCTTTTGGACGATTGAAGCATTATCATGTTATATAAACACAAAAAAACAGCAGGTAGTCTTGTTATATGACCACCTGCCTGTTACCTGTTCTGATATTATTTTCTGTATATCATCAATTCATCAAACTTGAATTGAGATTTCATGTATTCCAAGGGATTTAATAATTGTTATATTTTATTATCAAATATCTCTCAAGCCTTTGAAAACACTGGTCAGTTGGAAAAGTAAATTCCAGTTCCAGTAGGTCTTGACTGGAACTTACCA